>MDTG01329011.1_pt1 | contig 16673 bp, 17 predicted proteins | sample 811421 | NCBI WGS metagenome assembly MDTG01 (sample SAMN05326645, study PRJNA326480) | marine metagenome | isolation source: seawater | place: Pacific Ocean: South East | collected 2011
ACGATTGGGGTTCAATCGGTATAGGTGCAATGATTGTATTCATTGCTCTTATACTGGTTGCCGCAGTTGCAAGCGCAGTAATCATCCAAACGGGTGAAAAGTTGCAGCAGAACGCACAGCAGTCGGGTAGCGACACGCAGCAGGAGATTTCGGGTAAAATCTCGATTATCACTGTCTGGGTTGGCGCTCAAACCCAAAACGCAGAAGAGATCACTATGGTCTTTGAATTAGCGCCCGGGTCCGAACCAATTGCAGATACAGCAGTCCACTGGGCTGTAATCTGTGACGACGGTGCGAACACTCCGAGTGTTGCTCAGGGTGACTTGTCAGCGGCAACCGAACTAGATGGGAACACAGCAGTAGCTCAGTTTAACCCAGGAGAGACATACATGATTGACCTAACTGTAGGTGGAGCAGTCGGCGGTAACGCAGATTGCCCTCCAACACTAAATGAAGAGCACTCTATGGTAATCTCCGCAGACGGTGGAGGCTCTACCTATGAGACTCTGTACTACCAAAGTGTAACACAAGGAGATCCAGTTGTTTGAGGTGACTAAGATGAGAAGAAATATTGAATTGAAAAATAATGAAACCGGTTCTATCGGAATCGGTGCAATGATTGTATTTATCGCGCTAATTCTTGTGGCGGCAGTTGCTTCCGCAGTAATTATCCAAACAGGTGAAAAATTACAGCAAAACGCACAGCAGACAGGATCAGACACCCAACAGGAAATTTCCGGAAAGATTGCTGTTAACTCGGTGTTTGTCTACGACCCTGCAGCGTCTTACTTGTTGTACTTTGAGACAGCCCCAGGTTCTGAAATTTTAGATGAGACTACAACAGATTTCCAGCTAACATGTGAGGATACCAACGGTGCCTACCAGTATGTTTCAGGAACATTTGCCCAAGCAACTGACGTAGATGAAGCTGGTACCGCAAATGCAGTACAGAATAACCTTGAGCCCGGAATCTCCTATGCTCTGGTCATGAACGCAGCACCTGGTGATGATTGTTCCGCAACCAATGTCGGAATCAACTCTGAAGTAACACTTTGGATACACGTCGAGGGCGGCGGTTCAACATACGAGACGCTATACATCTCTGACACAACCAGAGGATCACTTGTTATCTGATTCGAACTGAACCCCAAAATTTGTCATTCGTGGCACGGGGTTCAATGAGAATTAGGAGGTACTGAAATGGCATGGCCATTCGGTAGCAGTGATAAATCGGGGGACGCTCAAAGCGACCTTTCAGAGGAGCGCTTGCGCGTTATGTCAAACATAGCGATAGAGCAAGTGCCAATGCCAGAACAAGGCGACTTAACTGAAGAGGATGCTTGGACGATATCTCCCGGTCCGACTAGAGCTCGGCTAAATAGCAGCGGGTCTTTGCCGACCGCATCAGCAGGTGCACCGGCACAAGCGCAAGCGAGTATCGACACATCAGGTCTAGAACGGTTAATATCTAGTCGTATAGACTTAGTTGAGGATATTCTCAGTAGGGTTGAAAACAGACTCGAGGACGGCGTTGTAACACACGCTGGCATTGGGGACTCTGAACATTCTGGAGCGGCTGAAGTTGAACTTGGAGATGGCGACACAATAGTCACATCCTCCGGTGAGGTAATTACCGCCGCAGGCTCTGAGCGTCTCAAGTCAGAGGACTCAGCACCATTGTTGGAATTGTATGAAGCACAAGCATTAGCCTCTAATCCATTCTTAGTTGCACCTGCGCACCTAGGAGAAGGAGGAGAGGGGTCGGTTGGGGCACCAACCGTAGCAGCACTGCTTCTGGATAATCTATCCGGCATGGCAGCAGTTTCCTTTACTCAGAAGGCAATGAGCTCTGGTATGCTAACAGCAGACGAAGGAAGACTTGTATTGGCAATTGTGCAGATGGCTGCTCCTGGTGATACAGAGAGCGCATTAGAAGACCATTTGCCACACAGGGAATTGCTAACATTCTCTGCGCTCATCTCTAATTGGAGAAGGGCGAGAGCACTCAGGGGTGGAGAGTGAATGGGTAGTGTAGCAGTTGGAGCAATGGTGGTAGGAACATCATTACTGGTAGTTTTTGCATTAGCGATGGCTACCCTTGAATCTCAGGTGGATGATTCCATCGCACAGATTGAAGCAACTGCTGAACCCGTTGCACAATTTACTATTGAGGACACCACTAACGTTGAGGGAGCGGTTGTTGGATTTACAATAAACAACGGCGGGACAAATTATTCCGCCGGTCAGGTAGAAGTAAATGGCAGCCAAGGCTCCTTCCTCGCGGACCTTGTGATCTCTGGAGGTACAGTTACAGGACTAAATATCCTTGATCACGGATCATCGTATCTCTACACCTCCACGTACTTCTTGGAGGTCACAGGTCCTAACACAGGCAGTAATCTGAATATTACTGCAACACTTGGCAACTTAGTCTACATGAATCTAACAAATGAAGGAAGTTCAGATATTGAAACAGATTTAGCTTGGTTGTTTAGTGATGGTAATTCGCCAATCAACCTATCTGACGGACATGATGGATATCAACCAACCATCATATTCCCTGGCGAAACTTTCGAGTTTTACTATGATAGCGGGGGGCAGTCAACAGTTTCTCGCATCGCTGTGACAATAGACGGTATAACAAAGGCTTCACAAGTCATTTGAGGTGAAAACATGGCGGATGCAGGTGCTAGTTCAATGATTTTACTTGTAACATCCTTATTGATTAGCGGTGCTGCATCGGTTGTCTTGTTGGAATCCTGGGGTAACGTTGCAGAGGCTAACGGTATCAATGCTAGGGAAAAAGTAGCAGATGCCGAAACAGAGGTCTCTTTTAGCGGCGACCGTGGCGACGTGTTCTTGGACACAACTGGTACGAATCAAGAGATAACCCTCTACTTCCAAAATACTGGAATCAGAACACTTGACAAAAGTTCGTTCACAATTTTCGTGGACGGAATTTCTTCCACGACTGTTGGCGCAACGACTCTCTACCCCTCAAATGGAGTATGGGCTAGCGATTATGTCATCGAAGTCACGGTAACAGATGCAAGTTTCAACTATGCAAACAACGATTTCGCAACTGTAACCATAGTGGTTCAGTCTACAGCAAGTGATGGTGTAAAAGGCACAGACTCAGAAACAGCCGAGGTGAGATTAAGTGTTTGACGAACCGCCTAAGCCAGTAGAAGATGGGTATGAGTTTACTCTTGAACAAGACAGTTTAGCAAATGCGATGGGTGCTCGCTTACCTAATCGCAGTCTGTGGATGATACAAGGCGAGGTAGGAAGTGGTAAGTCGCTAGTCAGTCAAAGGCTAATTTACGGTCTATTAGAGAACGGCTCAAAGGTTCTGGTAGTTACAACAGAACTAACCACTCGTGGTTGGATAGAACAAATGGAGTCCATTGGATATCCAGTAACTGATTACATCGCCACCGGGAAACTACTGGTTTTCTCAAGGTTTGGCGTAATTGCAGAAACGAAAGAAGGCGTAGACTTATTCGATGTTCTAGAGTCTGACGCTGTAGAAAAATCAGATGTTGTTGTAGTGGACTCAGCATCTTCACTTATGCCGGAGGGTCTTGAACCATCTCAGCACATATCCACATTACAGAGGCTGCGAAAAGTTTGCAGCGAATCACGCTCATTACTACTCACAGTAGATCCCACAGAAATGGATAACAAATTACTACATAAATTGCGTTCATCATGTGAAGTTCTCCTTGATATGAACGCAGGATTCGTTGGTGGTGAGATAAAACGCACAATCGTGGTTACCAGATTTTTGAGAGCCGCAGGACCTGTGCAGGCAAGCGTTGGATGGCGTGTTGAGCCATACATGGGCTTCATTGTAGATATCACGGCGGTGAGCTGATGGAAGATGAGGAACTAAGATTCCAGCGTGGCGACCTTGAGTCGGTAATGGCCGCACATCCACACGTCGCTCAGTGGGTAAAAGATTTTGAGACTCAATATGGAAGCAGACCGTATTACTATGGCCCATTGGATAGAGATGCTCGTAAAATGGATCCAATGAATCTAATTTACGTCACAAAAGAACCAATTTTCGTTCACATGTACCGTCCAGTTGATGATGATGGTTCAGAGGGTCAGACCTTGTGGTTTGGTCTTGAGCCTCAATTGACAGATGAGGAAGAGAATATTCGACGTACATTGATTGAAGTTCTACTACAAGAAGCACCAAGTGCGCCGACATTTACTACTGATGATGAATTTGAAAACATTCTATCTGGAATGATAGACAGATATACCATCTTAGACAGTGATGCTAGAGGTTCAGTCAGAAGGCAAGGCCGAATGTGGGAAGTTCTTGGAATGGACGACAAAAGGATAGTAGTATCAAAAGAACAAAGAGACAGACTTCGATACATCATCATTAGAGATTTAATCAGAAATGGCCCATTGGAACCCCTTCTTTCTGATGAAATGCTAGAAGACATTCACTCTGTTGGATTGAAGCACGTTCATATGGACCACAAGGTGTTTGGTATGGTAACATCAAACATCAGATTCCGTGAGAGAGATTTACTAGCACGATATTTGAGGGCTATGTCTGAGCGCATAGGACGTCCAGTTTCAGACAACAAACCAATCATTGACGGCGCATTATTAGATGGTTCGCGTATCAATATTATCTTCTCAGATGACGTATCTATGCTAGGTCCGTCATTTACTATACGTAAATTTGCAGAAGAAACAATTTCCGTTATCCAACTCATAAAGTGGGGTACGATGAGTGCTCAACAGGCTGCTTACATCTGGATTTGTTTAGAATACGGTATGTCTGTTTTAGTAAGTGGAGAAACAGCGTCAGGAAAAACAACAACTTTGAATGCCATATTACCGTTCATTGACCACAACGTCAAGATATATTCTGCAGAGGATACGCCTGAAGTCAAGGTTAGACACAAAATCTGGCAGAGACTGGTAACCAGAGACTCAAAAAATGAAGAGAGTAGAGTCGAGATGTTCGACTTATTGAAAGCAGCTTTACGTTCTCGTCCTAGGTACATCATTATTGGAGAAATACGTGGTGTAGAGGGAGCGACAGCATTCCAGGCGATGCAAACAGGTCACCCTGTAATAGCAACTTTCCACGCATCATCTATTGTCAAAATGATTCAAAGATTCACAGGAGACCCAATAAACGTTCCAATTCGGTTCTTCGATAACCTAAACTTTGCGATTTTCCAAGAAGTTGTCGAAGCACCCGGAGGTGGAATTGCTCGTAGAATAACCGGTATCGACGAGGTAATTGGGTACAATAAACACAGCGATGGTGTGTTGACAAGAGGCATGTTCGAGTGGGATCCAGTCAAAGATAAGCATTACTTCCGTGGTATGTTCCAATCTCACCTGATGGAAAACAAAATTGCAGCACAGATGGGATTCGAAAATAAGAGAGATGTGTACGATGAATTGACTCGTCGTGCTGATGCAATACAGGTAATGGCTGATAGGAATCTTACCCATTATGATGATGTTTTCGACTTATTAAATCTCTATTACAACAGCGGTTGGGATGCATTCCGCTCCGCAGTTGACACATGGGTTAGTGTGACGGAACGCTGAAATGGGGATGATTAGATGGAGCGAATGGCGACTTGGCAGATTGCTCTGCGTCGTCTCGAAATGCCGGTTCCACGGTTTCTTATATTGTTTGTATTACCCTCTGCTCTTGCAGGGTTAATCACAGCAATTCTGATGATTTGGTTGACAGGAGGATTTTCAGAAGGCGGATTATTCGCAGGCTTCACTGGAATCTTTTTGATAATCTTGTTACCACTCTTGACAGGCGGTGCGGCTATTTACTTCCCGATTTTAGAGGTCAATCGTTCTGCCATTAAAATTGAGAAAGAAATGCACATGTTCATCACAAGGATGGGTATTCTTTCCCTAGGTGAGGTAGGAGCAGACACAATATTCGATATTTTACGTCAAATGAAAGATTACGGTGAGTTAGCTCAGGAAGTAAAGAGAATAGAGACCTTAGTGGACAAATGGCATACCTCTTTACCAGAAGCCGCAAGAATAGTTGCTCAGCAATCCCCCTCTCCTCTATGGACCGACTTCCTTGATAGGATGGCTTTCTCAATAGAAGCGGGTCAACCGATTGATGCTTTTATGCGTGCAGAACAAGAAACCGTTGCGGAGCAGTACAATACCCTTTACGACACACGTCTAGAGAGCGTAGATACGTTGAAAGAAATCTATGTTTCATTAGTTTCCGCTGGATTATTCGGCCTAGTTGTAGCAGGAATCCATCTTGTATTATTCGAAATTGGAAACGGAGGTGCGGACACTCCAATCGAAGTTGCTAGCAGAATCAGATGGCTATTGCTTGCGGGATTCGTTTTCGTAATAATTCAGGTAGGTGCCTTATTTGCTTTTAGAGCCACTATTCCCGATGATCAAACCTTTGCTCGTGACGTGTTTGAGACACCATTTCGTTTACTATTTAGACAAACGTGGTTAGGAGCAGGAATTGTGAGCATACTTTTACTGATAGTGACCATATCAGTAGTCATCGCATTTTGGGAAGGTTTGACAATGACATGGGACAAATACGGACTTATTTTACTCGCAGTTCCGCTTACTCCGCTTTTGGTTCCTTCAGTCCTCGTACAGCGTGAGGAGAGAAAGGTCCTTCGGAGAGACGAAGCTTATCCTGATTTTATTCGTGCTCTTGGTGGTACAGCACAGGCAAGAAGCGCAGAGCCAAGCGCCACCATAAGGGCGCTAAGAGGAATTGATTTTGGAATGCTAGACGAGTCAATAGATCGTCTAGAAAAGAGGCTTTCAACAAGGATTGACAGTGAACGTGCTTGGGATTACTTCGCAGCAGACACAAATTCTGCTGTCATCTCTCGTTACAATAGAATTTACATCGAAGGTTCGCAATCCTCTGGAGAACCCGCAGAAACAGCAGATATGGTTTCGAGGTCCGTTACGAACTTGCTCTCGTTGAGAAGGAGGAGGAGTCTCTCTGCATCGACAATGTGGGGAGTTGCATTTGGTCTGTTGATTTCATCAGTAGTTTCTCTCAACGTCACTATTTCCATAGTTCTTCAATTGGGGGAAACAATTGCTGGAGTTGCGACAAGTATTGCAGAAACTACTGACATAGGCACACTTTCAGATGCAGCAGGGGACTTCGTTCTACCTGTAATGGAAGACCCTAGTGCTGTTGAGCAGAATATTTTGATGTTCAAAATTATAGCATCAATCCTGATTTTGATTCAAGTTTTGGCAGTATCACTGATTGCTACAAGGTTACGGGGTGGAGGACTAACTAGTGCGCTTGGCCAAATGATTCAGTTGTTATGGGTCGCTGCACTCGCAAGTCTTGTCTCTTCATTCATACTTGATGGGGCATCGAGCATGTTCAGCACGTGAAATTAGCAAGTAGTTCGATATCTATCATAAAAAGATAGAATTCATCTAGTTCCATCTTTGCTAAAACATGCAAGAGATCGTTTATTCTTTGACTCTGATAATCGAATTTATTGTTTCTTGTCTGTAATGATTAGGGTCTACTGTATGATGAATGAATGTTGTGGACGAGGAAGGTTGCCCTAAAGTCGCATTGAAGTTTTCACGCGGACAAGGCATGGTCGACGTACTTGTTTGGGTTATCGGTAGAATGGCGTACTAAATCCTATGGATGGATTTGAACAAGTTAGCGAGTGCCCATCTCCTGCTTAATCCTCTTTTTTGTCGCTGCCCAAGAACAGATTGGGCATTTGGTAAGGTCGTGATTTCTCGCCGGACAATATTCACGACCAAAGAAGATAATCTGTAAGTGCAATTTGTTCCAAGATTCCTTCGGAAAGATTGCTTTTAGGTCCTTTTCAGTCTTCACAACATTCGTGCCGTTAGATAATCCCCATCTTGCTGCTAGTCTGTGAATGTGAGTGTCTATTGGAAATGCTGGGACCCCAAAGGCCTGCGCCATTACAACTCCTGCGGTTTTGTGGCCGACGCCAGGTAGTGACTCTAGGCCTTCGAATGTGTTTGGTATTTCGCTATCATAAGATTCAACGAGAATCTGAGCCAATTTTGATATGTTTTTCGCTTTTGTAGGAGCAAGCCCCACCTCTCGAATTATTTTTTGAATTGTTTCCGGAGTGAGTTTAGCCATGCTTTCTGCATCCGGTCCTCGCCTGAATAATTCTGGTGTCACCTCATTGACTTTCTTGTCTGTTGTTTGAGCACTCATTAGTACGGCAATTAGTAATTGAAAAGGCGTCTCGTGGTCTAGTGGCACTGGAGTTTCAGGATAAAACTCCTCGAGCATTTGTAAAATACGGGGTGCTTTCTCTGAGCGCTTCAAAATATCATCCTCGATAGTTTACGGCGTACTCTTCCCCATTAATCCATGCCCACATAAAACCAAGTATGACAGATCCTATCGGTAAAATATTGCAAAATAGAACGACTGACAAGTCATAATTATTTTCGCTAGATCCTGTGGCTAGCCATCCAAGGTAGCCTATTATTGTCCCCGGGAAAATTGATAAAAGTCCAATAATTATTGCTCTTATAAATCTCATATTTTAGCCCCCGGTAGTCTCTCATATATCTCTTCACAAGTAAGCGAGTTCAGAATATCACCAGCCTCTAACCATCCTTTGCGTGCAATCATAACTCCATAATCTATGTCGCCTAAACCCTTGATTGAATGGGCATCTGGGTTAATTACAATGGGTACCTGAAGGTCCTTTGCTCTCTTGCACAATCGCCAATCCAAGTCCAGTCTGTATGGTGACGCATTGATTTCCACCGCCTTCAACTGCCCGTCCTTGTTTGCTTCAGACATGTGTTCAAGTATTGTGTGGAGGTCTATTTCGTAGCCTTCTCTTCCCTGTAGAATTCTGCCAGTAGGGTGTCCTAGTACAGTTGTTGCAGGGTGATCTAAGGCTTTCAATAAATCCTCAGTGTTTTGAGATTCATCTCTTCCTCTCCAGCGTGTCATTGCGTGGACGCTAGCGACAACATAATCGATTTGAGCGAGGACATCGTCTGGGTGATCTAGTCTGCCATCTTCTAGAATGTCTGATTCAACACCGCTCAATAGTCTAAAATCAGTGCCTTCGTTTTTCCAATTTCTATTGTATTCTCTTATTGTTTTACACTGTGCAAGTAAGTCCTCAGCACTGGCTCCGTTAGCTATTTTCAGACTGGGAGAATGGTCTGCTATTCCAAGCCAATTCAAACCCATTCTTCTTGCCGCATCAGCCATCTGTTCAAGACTAGCCTCGCCATCGGAAAGTGTAGTGTGGTTGTGTAGAACACCTCTTACGTCTGAGATTGTTATTAGTTCGGGTAGGCTTCCAGCTGCAGATGCTTCCATTTCTCCAAGGTCTTCTCTTAGTTCTGGGACAACATAATCCAATCCAAGGTGGGCATATATGTCAGATTCGTCAATCGCATGTAGGGAGGTTGCAGCTGCTTCTATACCCGTCAATTCGGTTTCTGGCATAAGCCCAAATTCGTTTAATTTGAGTCCTTTATCTTGGGCCACTTGCCTCATCCGAATGTTATGCTCCTTCGAGCCTGTGAAGTATGCTAGAGTATAGGGGAATACATGGGACGGAACCAGTCTAACTTGTGCATCAATAGTCCCGCTAGACTCTAATTGTTCGTAAGACTCTCCGCCTATAGCGTCCAATACTTTCTGATCTAGGTGGCCCAAACTAAAACCATCCTCGAATATTGAAGTATCAAGGATTACTGAGACTTTAGAATCCCCTGCTCCTTTGATGTCTGCTATTCCTTTCAATGACAGAATCTCATTTGTTACGGCTTCAACATCATCGGGTTTAACGGCAGCAACAATATCCAAATCGCCTATTGTTTCTCTTCTTCGTCTGGCAGAACCCGCTAATTCCGCTCTCTCAACACCGGGTAATTGTTTAATCATTGATAGGAAGGTTTGACCGTATCTTAGTCCAATATCCAGTCTTCTCCTCGCAGAAAATCTCGCAAGTAATTCGATACCATCCAGTATTTTTTGCTGGCTCTTTGGTCCGAATCCTTTCATTGGGGCGACTTCATTATTCTCACAAACTTTCTGCAAATCTGCGACTGATAATACTCCTAGTTCGTCATGCATGATTTTGATTTTCTTAGGTCCCACGCCAGGGATTCCGAGCATCTGAATCAACCCAGGCGGCGTGTTTTTGTGTAACTCAGTCCAGTCTTCTGGCCACTGTCCATCAGTGATCGCTGTTGAAATAGCCGTCCCAAGACCTTTCCCAATTCCTTTGAGATTGAAAATTTCTCCACTAGCAACTAACTCGCCTAAATCTTGTGAAAGCGACCCAATTAACCTAGATGCATTTTGATAAGATCTAGTTCTGAATATGTTCGCACCTGATAGCTCTAGTAAAACCGCCATTTGATGTAGAGCCGTGCTAACCTGATTTCTACTGAAGTATGGAGGTCCATTTTGTCTGGGCTTTGCCAGAGTCCAAGATGTGCCTGCCATGATAGTTCCAATGCGTGCGGGTTGAAGAACCCCTGCCTATTAGCATGGGCATGAGCGAGACAGAACTAGTCGAGGTCTTGGCACAGTCAATGTGCTACATCTCGCTTACTGCGTTTGTGTTTATCGCTACATTTTCTCGAAACGAGAAAATGGAATTAATCGCTCAGAATTTCATAATGTTCTCGCTGCTACTCACAGCAGTGGTACTATGGGTTCTTTCATCGATTGGCGGGGAATTATGGGGTTCTAACTATCTACCAAAGCCGCTATCTGTTCTTTGTGTAGTGGTAGCCATTGCGGCAAAAATGAACATAAAAGGTCAAAATGTTTCATTTGGGGCAAACCCTCACAGCATTGGTAAAAAGGAAGAGGAATAATCAGATTATTTCTCCCTCATTTTTGGATTCATCAGCCATTTTTTGATCGATGAAAGTGCGCATGTATTCAGGCAGCTCTCCGTTGACAAAGACTACATCATTTACTGTATCTAGTTTCTTCAGGGAATAATAAATTTGCATCGCAGTCATTGGTGTAGAAGAACATCCCACGCACCCTCCGTCGAGTGACAGCATTACATTTCCGTCTGCAGTGTCGATTACGGTGACAACACCATCATGTGCGTCGAGAATGTCTTGAACAGGTCCGATTTCCTTTAGGACCTCTTCCGCTGTGATTGGCATCATTATATCCGTAGCGATGCTCATCTATCAATCATCGTATTCATATCGATGTCAAGATAGCACATCTTTGCATAATCAAAATTCATTTCATGTAACAAGGCAGGTCAAGATTTCCGATTGCTTTTGCTGATTTGTCAAGCACCATTCTTTCCTTCGGCTGGATAGTGTACCAAGGTAAAAACGACTTACGTCGGGATTTTACAGGGGGATGTCCTTATGAAGGGGAGGTAGGTCGCCGGCCAGCAGGTGTATTTTATGGACATCGAGATTATGGCAGCGGGCGCAGCAATAGTAGGACTGGTTGTAGCGTTTGTATTGTACAAGAAGAACGACAGCATTGAAATTGAAGATAAGAAGGTAGCTGAAATCACTCAAGAGATTCAAGATGGCGCAATGGCCTTCCTGTATGCAGAGTATAAGATTCTCTCAATATTCGTGATTATCGTTGCTGGATTACTGTATGCTGACACTGGTGATTATTACACTCCAGTAGCATTTTTGGCTGGTGCGGTAGCGAGCGTAATGGCGGGTTTCTCTGGAATGAGAGCGGCAACATCTGCTAACGGGAGGACCGCAATGGCCGCAAAGAGCGGTGGACAACCAGCAGCACTTGCAGTATCATACAATGGTGGCGCAGTCATGGGACTGTCAGTTGGTGGACTAGGTCTACTAGGTATTTCTCTCATTGCATACTGGCTAAGTTCAGGAGAGACATCTCACATCGAGTCCGCAGCAGGTTTCGGTATGGGTGCATCTTCGATTGCACTATTCGCTAGAGTCGGTGGCGGTATTTACACAAAGGCGGCTGACGTTGGTGCCGACCTAGTAGGCAAGGTTGAAGCAGGTATTCCTGAAGATGACCCAAGAAACCCAGGTGTTATCGCTGACAACGTTGGTGACAACGTTGGTGACGTAGCAGGGATGGGTGCAGATATCTTCGAGTCTTTCGTCGGTTCTATCATCGCAGCAATGATTATTGCAAATGGCGATGGGTTCGGTGGAGATAATTTTACAGGATCTGCTGAGGATTATATTCTACTTCCAATTCTCTTAGGTCTAGTAGGATATGTTGCTTCTCTTGTTGGTGTCTTTTCAATGGCCTTCATGAAGGGTATGAAGGACCCAGCAGCGGCCCTAAGAAACACTACATTCATCGCTGCAATTCTATTCTGGGCTGGTGGTTACCTCGCAATCGACATGTTCGACTTGAATGTCGAATCAGACGTCATGCAGGCTGTAATTCTAGGAAGCGTAGTTGGAATTCTAATTGGTCTAGTAACCGAATACTACACTGGTATCGAACCTGTCATGGGAATTCCAACAACGGCAATTCCTCACATTGGCGAAATGTCAAAGACTGGACCTGCAACAAATGCAATCGCAGGTTTGTCTGTTGGAATGAAGTCTACAATGATTCCAATCCTCTTAATCGCTGCAGGTATCTTTGGTGCCTTCAAGATCGGAGGCGATGAATTAGGACTTTACAACATCGCAATCGCTGCGATGGGTATGCTAGGTACCGTCGGTGTTACAATGACAGTTGACGCATATGGACCAGTTGCTGACAACGCAGGTGGAATTGCAGAAATGGGAGAACTTGGTTCAGAAGTACGTGAAATCACAGACGCTCTAGATTCAATCGGTAACACAACAGCAGCAGTAGGAAAGGGATTCGCAATCGGTTCCGCTGCTCTAACTTCTCTAGCACTATTTGCAGCATACAGCACAGCAGTAACTTACGATGAGTTCACTCTAAGTCTAGGCGAGCCCGCAGTAGTAATGGGACTACTAATCGGTGGTGCCCTACCATTCGTAGTAGCAGCAATGACAATGACAAGTGTTGGAAAGGCTGCTGGAGAAATGGTTGTTGAAATTCGCAGACAATTCAAGGAAATTGATGGTCTATTAGAAGGCAGAGAAGGCGTCAAGCCAGATTCAGCAACATGTGTTGACATCTCGACTAAGGCTGCTTTGAAAGAAATGGTGGCACCAGGTCTAGTTGCGGTCTTTGCTCCAGTTCTTGTTGGATACGCACTTGGTGCCTCAGCACTTGGCGGAATGCTCGCAGGCGCTCTAGTCACTGGTGTTCTACTTGCACTATTCATGGCAAACGCTGGAGGAGCATGGGATAATGCGAAGAAGGCAATCGAGCAGGGACATATCGATGGTGCAAAGAAGGGTGATGACGCTCACGACGCTGCTGTAATAGGTGATACTATCGGTGACCCATTCAAGGACACAAGTGGACCAGCTCTGAATATTCTAATCAAGTTGATGAGCATCGTTGCGGTTGTTATCGCAAGCTCACTTGGTAGTGGTTTCCTATTCTGAGCATAAAACCCGTATAGTGAAAAATAAAACAGAACTAGGGTATATCATGCGTGCCTATCTGTTATCAGTCTTGATGGTGACAGTCAGTCTTGCAGGGTGTATAAGTAACGAGAGTAGTACTGAATCCAATACCGGCAATACCACAGGTGACGACCTTATGTTACCTGAATGGCAAGTCGGTGACCAGTGGTTGTATACTTTCATTACTCCACAATTTGGAGAGGATAGTACACGCTTAGTAGTGGCGGATATCCGTGAAGATGACGGCTTATTCATGCTGGGTATCTCATCAGAAGGAGAAGCCCAGAGACATGCTGTGATTAATCACAATCCATTTCTTGGTAGAGTTACGATGGATGGATTATCGGTTTATGAAAATGGAGAGCCTCAGCCTGTTTTTAATTTCCCATGGGAAATTGGCAATACATGGCAGTTTAGGCTCCTAGGTCAGGATTGGACTGCGAGTACTGATGAGATATATGATGGAGAAGTTACTGTATCCGCGACCTCGGATGAAGGCCACGAACTTAATTACGTATTTAGTGGACGACAAGGCTTCATAAAGAGTCTATTTTGGATTGACAATGGAGGTGTAAATAACTTACAGATGAACCTTGTTCAGAAAGAGACAGGATACACCGGTAACGTGTTTTTCTACCGTGCTGGAGATATACATGATAACCTGTATGAAGAAAACGACCAAGAAGTGTATGATACATTTCTCGACGATGGTTACTCTCCAAATGAAGCATGGGATACTTTAGTTTGGTATTTAGATGTTGAAATCAGTCAGCAAGGTGGCTCAGGCTCACTCAGTATCAAAGATCACGAAGGAGCATCTCCATTAACTCGTGCTTGGGGTGCTGGGGCAACCGAAAAGGGCTCATTCGGTACAATCCCATCAACCTCAGGTGAGCATTCAATCACGGTTACGGTAAGAGGGGCGGATTCCTATGTTCATCTGAAAGTTGCTGGTGCTCTTGTCCGTTCATGGACATTATGAGGTGGGGATATGCCTACACTTGTAATGATGCATGGTATGACAGGCACCGCAGAAATGATGCGACCCTTTGCTGAAAAGATTCTACCTAAAGGTTGGAATTTAATTGTCCCGCAGGCACAATTTAATCACCCTAATCGAGGATTCACCTGGTGGCGGTATGAGGGCGAGGATAATCCTGGCAGAAGAATACTATCTGCGAAGGAATTATCAGATGTGGATTCATCATTGTTGAAGCTATCAAAACTCTTGCCAGATGATGATCTTGTTTTAGGTGGATTTAGCCAAGGAGGTGCCATGGCTCAAGAATTACTTCAATTTGATTTGAACATTCTAGGAGTCATTGCTATTGGGACAAGAGCAGTTCGCCCATTAGAATTAAAGAACAGATTACAAGAAATCCCAGCAAGGAAATTATTGTGGATGCACGGAGAATCTGATCACAGAGTAAGTCTTGATGCGGGTCTTGAGATTCCAGAAATTTTCGAATCATCCGGATGGAATGTAACTAGAATCGAACATCACAAGGGACATATGATTCCTCTTGAGCACCATGACTCGGTTGCATACTGGCTGAAAAGCCTAGTGTAAATTATACAATTGCAAAATTGATTTTTCAATTGGAACTTTTGATATCAATTACGGTTTATTTGCTTAGGGTAGATGAATTAAGACAGAACTATCTAGCCTAATCATGCCAACCGCAAAAGCCCCGGTTCGGATTGACCTAGCCGGAGGTTGGTCTGATGCTCCTCCATTCTGTGAGCAAGTAGGTGGCGATGTAGTCAACATAGCAATAAATCACTACGCACATGCGAATCTAGACGTCGATAAAAATGGGAAATTATCTGTATCATATACTTGTGATGTGCCTATTGGTAGTGGTCTTGGGACCACCGGTGCAATCAACGTTGCACTGATGTCAGTGATTAAAGGCGCAGAAGATTCTGAAGAACTTGCGTATCAATTTGAGAAACTATTGGGTAACCATGGGGGAAGACAAGATCAATGGGCAGCTAGATACGGAGGTATTCAACACCTCAAATTCATCGGGAAAGGCGTAGAACGGGTACATCTTGTACCTCCGCCATCTTTCAACAGATGGATTGAGAAACATCTGATTTTAGCTGATACGGGTATTAGACACACTTCTGGTGATTTACACAGCAGTGTATGGTCCAGGTATGAAGAGGTGCTTCCCCATTTGATGGAAATTCGTCAGAGTGGTCGAGACATGGCAACGGCTGTACAGAGAGACGATAGATTCAGTGTTTGTGAAGCGATGAATTCGTATACGGCTGCTGTTGGGAAATTGGATTCCTCATTGAACAAACCTTACGAAATTCTTACGGATATGGGCGATGTTTTAGCGTGGAAAGGAATGGGTGCCGCAGCCGGAGGCTTTGTGGGAATAATTTCTCGAAATCCTGAATCTACGAAAGAAAAAATTCCCTGGGATGTCTTGGAATGGAAAATCGACAATGAAGGCCTTGTTCTCACTGAATAATACACACAAATTCAAAAACACCAATCTTGACCATAAGACATGAGTCGTGTTGTCAAGGACGCCCAAGAATCGGATGCTGACTTTGTTGTATACTCCACGACCGTCTGCCCTTACTGCGTTGCAGTAAAGCGTTTACTTAAATCAAAGAATCTAACCTATGATGAGATAAATTTCGATCACAATCCTGATGCCAGATACGAAGTCGTAGCCGAAACAGGTCACCGAACAGTCCCGGTTGTTATCGATAATCGTGGTGAAAATCCAATGTATATTGGAGGGTTTAATGAGACTCAAAGGTATCTCAGGTAATTTTTAATTACGCATTGAGATAATACGCAGCGTTGATAATACCTGCAAAAGAAACCCATGCTATGTATGGCCAAACCAACATAGAACCATTGGGATTTTCTTTATGTATGTTGTAAGAGTAAATTGAAGTCAGTACGACCATTAACACAATCAATAACAGTGATTGTAAGTATTTTGCATCATTGAAAACACTCGGCCATGCAAGATTAGCAACCATTTGGATTACAAAAACGGCTATGGCAAAACCAGAGTCTTTGATTTTGTTTCGCTTACTAACTGTAGTATAGAAACTTAGAGCTAACATAAGGTAAAGGCCGCTCCAAATGGGTCCAA
>MDTG01135437.1_pt1 | contig 16671 bp, 16 predicted proteins | sample 811421 | NCBI WGS metagenome assembly MDTG01 (sample SAMN05326645, study PRJNA326480) | marine metagenome | isolation source: seawater | place: Pacific Ocean: South East | collected 2011
CCTGCATTGCTCTACCTCCTGCATCCATGCAGTCGTAAATCAGACATTTTTAACGCAGGTAGCGACCAGTTTAATCACTCGAAAGGATTTAATATTATTGCAAATGGGAATAGTTAGTGTAAGCGACGCTTTTTAAATTATTGAGACAAACTAACTTAATTGGGTGCAAGCTCTTTGCTGAATATAATTTTGCTCTTGTGCGGGTTACCCCTGTCTTCATAACCCGCTATGGTATAACCATTTTTTATCAACAGACTTAGCATCGCAGGAAAACGATTCATTGATTTCACATTAATTGCATCGTAATTATGCTCTTTCACCCACATTTCTTGTGCTGCTAATAAAGCTTGAGCAATTCCCATCCCTCGGCACTTTGGCAACACGGCACCAAGCCAACTATAAAAGGTATTATTATCTAACCCATAACCGAGCTTATACGCGACAGGCTCATTATCAATATACGCGACTAAAACAAGATGCTCACGACCAGCCAACTTTGCGTGTAATTTACTTAGCGTATTTCTGCCATCAAACTCAGGAATTTGGCTATCTACAAGTAATAAATCTTGTAAATTAGCTGATTTTATTGAGTAACAAGTTGTCATTACATTTTTCCTACTCAAAATCTAAATTCAAATTGATCTGACTCCAAAAAGGATCCTACTTTATCGGAGTCAGATCAAATATCTAATGTTTGATTTCTAATTTCTAAAACTATTTTTCTTTGCGATAATACAATTTTGAATAGCGTTTTACTTGTGCGTGAACACCCCGGCCTAAACTTTTAAACTTCGCTTCCAGTACATCAACACCGTATAAAATAACCACAACCAATACCGAAAGCTTAATAGCGGCCATAAGGTTATCAGTGGCAATTACGACACCGATAGACGCTAATACCCAAATGGTTGCAGCTGAAGTAACACCCACCACTGCGCCATCTTTTGCCAGCATGACGCCGGCACCCAAAAAGCCAATACCTGTAATTATTTGCCCAACTACACGAGAGTGGTCAATTACATCACCATGTAACATAAACGCGGTGGCTAAGAATAAATAGGTCCCTAGAACAATAAGCGCCGAGGTGCGAATACCCACTGGCTTTCCGCGCAATTGGCGCTCCATACCAATGATCGCACCACAAAATGCAGCACTACCAATTGCAGACCAAGAGTAAGGGGCAATATCAAATAGACTATTCAGTGTCACTGTACTTCCAAATATTTGAATTAATAATTATAAAGAAAACGCCATCGCGGTGCTTAACCGCAATGATCCAAAGCTGGCCATTTTACTAAAATCGGCTTTTGCTATTGGCACATGTTGGCAATCAATGGCGAGTTGCTTTTTGTCTTCACAAAATGGGTCATGAACATATAAGCAATGCTCATCCACATGCGTTACGCACACCCAATGTGGTGATTTTTTACCATCAAAGCGATATGTACTAATGAGTAAAACTACCGCTTTACCCGCCGCTAGCCATGTTTCAATATCGTTGAGGGTTAGTTCTTGATAGCGTACAGGCATTTTCGCAACGATAGCTTCAGCAACAAATTGGTTATGCACTGTGTGTAAAATTGCTTTTTTCTTTTCACTTCTCACACCATCGATAAACAATGATTCACGGGTATTTAAAACAACATCAGCCTTAAATCCACGTTTCATCGCTGCAAGTGCTAAACCCAGCGGATGGCAGCCACCGTGACCCGAGGTCATAAAAATGGTGGTTGCCTCACGCCAAATATCAAGTTCTTTTAATTGGCTCATTGGCGTATTATTAAGCGACGACATAGCCATTAGTAATGCCGCGGGACCACAGGTAAATTCAGTGGTTTGTTGATACCACGGTGTGTGTTTATCAGCATTAAAGGCGGTATTACGACGAATCGTTTTTTGCATTCGTAGCGCATCACTGTGATCATCATAATAATCACTGTAATGACCAAACACATGATAACCATGCTTTTCGTATAAACGAATTGCGGCCTGATTATTGACTGCAACCTCTAGTCGCATAAAACTACGACCTCGTTTTACAGTCTCGTTTTCAAGAGCAATTAGCAGCTGCGAAGCCACCCCTTTACCTTGTTGGCTCGCAAGGACGGCCAATGAGTACAACCGCGCTAACCGCGTGCCTTTATGACACCACACAAGGCCATAACCGACCAATTCACCGTTAACTTCAGCAACCATTAACAAACCATGGCTTGCTGAAAGCCAGCGCTTTAAGCTGCGACTGCTTAATCTATCTTGACTAAAGCTTTGCTCTTCAATGGCAACAAGTGCCGCCAAATCCGATACTTTCGCAAACCGGATTTGGCAATGTGATGTCTTCATTTAACCTCGGCCTCGTGCTTCAAGGCGTTGCTTAAATTCGTCCATAATGATCATATAAAGCTCATCGCCAAGGTAGGCATCTTCTACTTTGTGATCAATGCTTGGGTTATCGTTTACTTCAAGTACGTACGCGCGCCCTTGATGTTCTTTTACATCAACGCCATACAAACCTTTACCCACAGTTTTACAGGCTTTTAATGCCGCATCTAATACCACTTTCGGTAACTCAAAAGTCGGGAGAGTTTCAAATCCACCTGAAAAAAAGCGTTTTGCATCATGGTTGTAAATTTGCCAATGATTACGCGCCATTAAATAACGGCATGCATAAATCGCGCGACCATTTAACACCCCTACACGCCAGTCATACTCTGTGTACATATACTCTTGTGCTAGCACTAGCGCACTGAACTCAAAAAGCTCCGTGAGTTTTGCAATCAGCTCTTCACGGTTCTGAACTTTAAACACCCCTTTAGAGAATGACCCCTCTGGCATCTTTAGCACCAATGGGTACGTAAAGTTTGTTTCTAAGTTTTCAATGGTGTCTGTTGATGTATCAGCTACCACATGTGTTTTTAAGCTTGGCACTTTTTGATAATTAAAGGCATCGTGTAAGTACACTTTATTACAGCAGCGTAAAATTGACTCTGCGTCATCAATTACCACAAGCCCTAAGCTTTGTGCTTTACTTGCTAATCGATAAGTTGGGTGGTCAATCGCCGTTGTTTGACGAATAAATAGCGCGTCGTATTGCGCAATACTGGTAATTTCATCAAAAGTCAGTGCTTGTGCATAAATGCCATGCTTAGCTGCCGCTTTAATAAATTTTGCAATGGCGTCTTTATCACTGGGTGGTACTTTTTCTTGGTGATCAACCAAAATCGCCATATCCCAGCGGTAACGGCGTTTTTTATCGTGAATACGCCAGACAGATTCTGTGAAGCTGCTTAACTGTTTTACAAATTCGGCAAACGCGTCGTCATCAAGCGCCGCAATAGCACCTTGTTTCACTACACCTTGCTCGTCACACACCAGTATTGGCGCAGGGTATTGTGAAAACAATGCTTTAGTTGCTTTAATATCGTCTTCGCAATGTGTTTGCCCAAAAAATACGGTGCGACCTTGTAATTGCATGTGGCGAGAGCTGTGCTCATCTGAACGTAATGCATTAATGGTTTTTACGCTGGGTAATACTTGGTGCTGTCTTGCTTCTGCAAGTAAAGAACAATAGTAACCCTTACTTAAATACTGTCCTGTATCGCACAGATTTAAAATACGTGTTTTGGGTTCGTTATGTTTTGGGTAATCACGTAGGTAAGTATCAAAAGTGATCACATTTTCAAAGTTTTGAGCAATACGCTGCTCGTTGTTATCAACCACAATCAAGGTTTTAAACACGACTTTTCCTATAATAAGTCTTTAATAATGAAAAAACACCCAACCAATTAAGTGAATGCATGAGGCTAAAATTCACTCAACTAGATGGGTGCTTATGATACCAACCCGCAATAATGCAAAATCATGTAGATTGATTAAGCGTGTGGGTATAAGCGCTAAGCTTGATGTGATTTATAGAGTGTTTTGCGAGGAGTTACCAACGAGATATTTTTCACTTAAAGATGAAATTTACTAATTAAAAATCAGTGTGTTTAAATTAACTTATCAATGGTATAAAACTGCTTTTTGTCGCCTATGACAAGTTCGACTTCGTCATCCACTTTTTTACCAAGCAATTTTTTACCTAAAGGTGCTTCGCGAGTCACAACATAAATCGTGTGCTCTTTAACTGTCACTGATAAGCCACCAGAACTTGGGCCAATAAAGAACCATTTTTGCTGGTCTTGATCATCAATAAGAGAGACCAATGCCCCTTCGCGAACTTTCGGAAATTCTGTTTCTTTGAATACCGTATTAAACGCTTGAATATCACGGTAACATTCATTCACTCGTTCAGCTTGACCTTGAGCTAAATAGGCCGCCTCTAATCCTAGGGTGTCGTATTGAGTTTCGGCCACACTTTCTTCATGGGTGGCAGCATCATGAGCCGCTTTTGCCGCTTCTTTAGCACGGTGTAATTGCGATTCTAAGGCGAAACGAAGGTGTTCTATAACGTGTGTTTTATTCATATCAAAGCAGCTAAAACGTAAAATGCGCATTCTACCCTGTTTTACGATTTTTGTAACTGAACTGATATGGTTTGAATATGTTAGCAATAGCTCATTAGCTTATCTGATTGGTGCTTTATATTGCGCGTGCTAAGTTTAAAAAAGCGCAGGGTTAATCATGATTAACCCTGCGCAAGTGTGGTTAAGGCATATCAATGTAAGCTTGGGTTTTATCATCTAAAGTTTGCGTATAATTATCGCTACTCAGGCCCAATAACTGCGGTAACGTGGCAGCAATACAAATTGATGAAAATGTTCCCACCACAATGCCGACAAATAAGGCAATCGCGAACCCGGTTAATGCAGCACCGGCTAACAGCCATATACACGCGATGGTCGCAAGTGTTGTACCTGAGGTAATTAATGTGCGAGTGAGTGTAGAGCGTATTGCATCGTTGATCACCACATGAGTATCAATGCGCTGACTACTTGATTGAATACGTAAAAGCTCCCTGACCCTGTCGCCAACAATGATTGAGTCATTTAATGAGTAACCAATGATTGCTAATAAACTCGCCAGCACGGTTAAATTAAACTCAAGCCCTAATAACGAAAACAAACCTAGCACCAAAATTAAGTCATGTAATAGTGCGACCACTGAGCCCACAGCCAGTCGCCATTCAAAGCGCACGGCTAAATACACCATAATTGCGATAAGTGCGGCAAAAAGTGCTAAACAACCTTGCTCAAATAACTCATCACCCACTTGAGACCCTAAAAATGAAGTTGAAAGCACTTTAAAGTCAATGCCTTGCTGGCTTAGCTCTGCCTGCCAATTAGCCGTTGTATTAAGGTCTGGGGCTTGTCTTAAAACAAAGTGATGATCGCCTGCTTTGCTTATTATTAGTTTATCGACGACCTCAGGGCTTAGCTTTGCTGTTAAGTCTGCAATCGAGGTAACCGATTCGGTGCTAATATCTGTGATATAGCCCCCTGTAAAATCAAGTCCAAAGTTTAACCCTTTAACCGATAACACCCCAAGGCTACATATCACTAGCGCACAGCTTAGAAGTAATCCTAAAACTCGCGCTTTACTTGCTGCTGTTAATGTAGACCAGCTCATGCTTTTGCCCCCGCAAAATTCGTTAATTTAATATACAGTGTTTGGCTAAGTGCTTTTGAAATATACACACCGGTGAACACACTGGTGAGTAAGCCAAGTGCTAACGTAATGGCAAATCCTTTGACGGGGCCATACCCGACTGCATACAAAATAATCGCCGTAATCATGGTTGTTACGTTTGCGTCAAAAATGGTGGAAAATGCTTGATTATAACCCTGCTCAATGGCTTGATAGGTGGGTCTACCTTTGCGTTTTTCTTCTTTAATACGCTCGAAAATAATCACATTAGTATCAACGGCCATACCTATGGTCAACACTAAGCCCGCAATGCCAGGTAGCGTGAGTACAACGCCCGGTAATAATGACATTAACCCCACTAGTGCCGTTAAATTAAGTAATAAAGCAATATTGGCAATAAGCCCTAAGCGGCGATACCACAGCGCCATAAAAGCAAGAGTAATGCCTATACCCAGCATTAATGCAGCAAGGCCATGCTCAATATTCTCAGCACCTAAGCTTGGCCCTATCGTTTGCTCTTGAACTATTGTAACGGGTGCTGTGAGCGAACCTGCACGCAATAACAATGCTAAATCGTAGGCCGCTTGTGGGCTTTTCATATTGGTGATACTAAAGCGTGAACTTAAATGTTGAGCAATATTGGCGATATTAATCACTTCACTTTTTTTAATCACTTCGCCATTGGCGTTTCGCGAATACTCTGAGTAAACAGTGGCCATGGGTTTACCAATGTTGCGTTTTGAAAAAGCAGACATCGCATCGCCACCTTGCGAATCTAAACTCAACTGAACAAGCGGTTTCCCCCACTCATCTTTGCCCACATTAGCGTTATTAATATGGTCCCCCGAAAAAATAGCGACAGGGTTAAGGTTAACAACTCCGCCACCTTGTACATTAAAGGCTTTGCCACCTACTTCAACAACCTGATAAAAATCAAGGGTTGCTGTCGCACCAATGATCCGCTTTGCCTCTGCGGGGTCTTGCACACCGGGTAACTCTATGCGGATACGCTGCTTGCCTTGTCTCTGTGTTACCGCTTCAGTAATGCCGAGCTCTTCAATACGTCCTCGCAATGTTGTTAAGCTCTGCGCCATCACTTGTTTATCAAACTCACTGCGGCTTTGCTCATCAAAATGCAAAAACGCCGTGGTTAAATTATTACTGGTTGATTTAGTTTGCACGAGGCCTTTAAATTGCGCTTGTAATGTGGCGACTAAGCCAGCAAGATTATTTTCACCACTGGGTAAAACGTGCAGTTCAATGCCGCCTTTCACTTCACTGGCACGAATGCCGCGTACTTTCTCTTTGCGAAGTACTAACTTAGTTTGCTGATAGACACTACTTAGGTGCTCTTGCATCGCTTTATCTAAATCAACATCAAGCACGAATAGCACGCCACCGTTTAAATCTAGCCCGAGCTTTATTGGCGATAAGCCTAACTGCTGTAACCATTGAGGGCTTGTGGCATGCTCAACAATTTTGCTATTTAAGGTGGGGTACGCTGTTTTAATAAAGCTCAGAGCATTGGCACTTTGTGTTGGCTCATTTAATAAAATAGCCAACTGATTAGCTGAATCATTCGCTTTGTCTACCTTAAAACCCTGTTGATTTAGCGAATTAGTCACCATTTGCAGTGATACAACCTGTTCAGGTTGCTCGATGTGTAACCACAATTTATTTGGGTATAAATTAGGTAGCGCACTGATAGCTAATAAAATGCAGGCAGCTATCATAGCGGCATAGCTCATTTTTAGTCGACGCCAAAACGTCGGCTTTTGTTTCTTTGACATACAAGACTTCCTTCCGACTCTATTAAGCCGGTAAAATTAATTCCTAAAATAAAAAAATGACGAAGGAAGTCGTTTAGCTGTGGTATGTAGCGCGGGCTTTATAAATAAGATTAGCGTCTTTCCAGCCACTAATACGTGATTTTCGCGCACTCGTAATAGCAAACCAAGGAACAGTCTGTGCTCTTTTAGGAGGTGCTAAGAAATGTGCTTTACCCCAGTTTTCAGCGAAAAACTCAATCAATAACTCATAATCAGGATCTACCTGACTATGGTAAAGAAATAAGGATGAATTACTGGCTGTAAGTCGGGGTAATAAAGTATCAAAACCCGACTTTTCTAAAGGCTTTGGATGAACAATAACCTGTTTATGGGCAATGATAGGGGGTTTAGTTAATTCAAGCTGATAAAATTTAGTGGCAACCAGTGGCGAATCAGTCGAAGGCGCAGCTAAGCTCTGTGCACTAAAGAGCACAGTAAATAGCAATATAATGACTGAAAAAAACCGTAACAAAGAGAAACCAATAAATTAAGCGGATAACCCCTCTATAATGAGGGTTAAAAAATAAAAAACAAGTCATTAAACACATAAAAGCGAGCCTAAAGAGGCTCGCATTTTAGTGTTAACTTACGGCGTTGTTATCACACGTCTAATGATGACATATCAATGACAAAACGTGAGGCCATATCACCTTGTTTTAATTTATCGAAGGCATCATTAATTTCGTCCATTTTGATCATTTCAACTTCCGGAAGAATATTATGTAAGGCACAGAAATCTAAGATCTCTTGTGTTTGCGCTATCCCTCCAATCAATGAACCGGCAACACGACGGCGCCCCAATAACATAGGAACTGAGTTTGATTCAGCAAGCTCACCCACTTGACCAACCAAGACTTGCGTACCATCAATATCTAGTAATGGCATGTAAGGTGTAAAGTCATGCTTTACAGGTATGGTATTTATAATGAGATCAAATTGATTAGCATGTGCTTGCATCGCCGCTTCGTCGCTTGAGACTAATAACTCTTTTGCACCATACGATAGCACCTGCTGTTTTTTCTTATCGCTACGGCTAATAGCCGTCACATGTGCGCCCATAGCCGCTGCAATTTTAATTGCCATGTGGCCTAAACCACCTAAGCCGATTACAGCCACACGACTGCCCGGACCAACATTCCAAGTACGAAGTGGTGAATAGGTTGTGATACCTGCACATAAAATAGGTGCGCATTTAGCTAAATCTAAACCTTTTGGTACACGTAATACAAACTCTTCGCGCACCACGATGTGTTTTGAATAGCCGCCTTGGGTTAATTCACCGCTAATTCGGTCTTGACCAGAATAAGTGCCAACCATGCCTTCACGGCAAAACTGCTCTTCACCCTGATGACATTGGTCACAACTCAGGCAACTATCAACCATGCAACCTACCGCAACATGATCGCCTACTTTGTACTTAGTAACGCCGCTGCCTACTTCAAGAACACGGCCTACAATTTCATGACCTGGCACAACGGGGTACTGAGTCCATCCCCAATCATTTTCTGCGGTGTGTAAATCTGAATGGCACACACCACAATAAAGGATTTCAATCGAGACATCTTCGTCACGAAGTGCACGACGTTCAAAATGATACGGCTCTAAAGGTTTTTCTGAGGCATGTGCTGCATAACCAATGGTTTTCATGATTACTCCTTTACTTTCTTCGTGTTTACGTTTGTATTTAACTACATGTTAATGCTCTCATGTATACTGTCACCAGTATAGAGGTAAAGCTGCATTTTCACTTGCCTAAAATACCGATATGTTTGCCTATTTTTATTAAATTAATTCTAAGAGACCCCCATGCGTGGAATGAGCCGTCGAGAACAGGTTACAAAATCCCCTGATGCTATGAATTTGTCGCAAAGCATTAAAACACTGTGGCCCTATTTAATGACGTTTAAAGGAAGAGTTACTTTAGCAGTATTAGCACTTATTGCTGCTAAAGGCGCGACATTATTGATGCCTTGGGCTCTAAAAGAAATTATCGACGCCGTTGATGCTAATATTCACCCTATTTTAAGTGTGCCTGTTGCCCTATTAGTGGCCTATGGTTTACTTCGTTTTGCGAGTGTGTTTTTTGGCGAAATACGTGATGCCCTTTTTGGACGCGTAACAGAACACGCAATGCGTCATATTGGGCTAAAAGTGTTTAAACATTTACATAACCTCGAATTGGCTTTTCATTTAGACAGACAAACCGGCGGTATTAGTCGCGACATTGAGCGAGGCACCAATGGACTTAGCTTTTTAATGCGCTTTTTAATGTTTAATATTGTGCCCACTTTATTTGAAATTATGACTGTGGCGATTATTTTTGCCACCCTATTCTCTGCGTGGTTTGCTTTAGTGACCCTCGTGGCCGTTGCAACTTATATTGTCTTTACTGTTGTTGTCACTCAGTGGCGCAACCGATTTATTCGCGAAGCAAATGCTGCTGATAATAATTCGAATACCCGTGCAATCGACAGTTTACTTAATTACGAAACAGTTAAATATTTTAATAATGAACAGTTTGAAGCAAACACCTACGACAGTTTTCTCGCTAAATGGGAACAAGCGCGACTTAAAAACCGCATGTCGTTGCTTGCGCTTAATTCAGGACAAGCACTTATTATTGCTGCGGCCATAACGGCACTAATGTGGCTGGGCGCCAGCGATGTTGTCAATAAAGAGTTGAGTATTGGTGAGCTGGTCATGATTAATGCCTACATGATTCAGTTATTTTTACCGCTCAACTTTTTAGGCTTTGTGTACCGAGAAATCCGCCGTGCACTCACCGACCTCGAAAACATGCTCGGGCTTTTAAATAGAAAAGCAGCAATAAGCGATGATACACATGCCACACCGCTGAAATTACACAACGCAGCTATTCGCTTCGACAATGTGTCATTTAGTTACGACAAGCAACGCCCTATCTTAAAGCAATTAAGCTTTGAGGTAGCAGCTGGCAGTAAAGTCGCCATTGTGGGTGCCAGTGGAGCTGGTAAAAGTACCTTAAGCCGCCTGCTTTATCGGTTTTATGATGTCGATGCAGGAAACATTTATATTGATGACCAAGCAATTAATACGGTTACTCTAGAAAGTTTACGACAAGCAATTGCTATTGTGCCGCAAGACACCGTGTTATTTAACACCACAATTCGCGATAACATAGCTTACGGTAACCCCCAAGCAAGCGAGGCTGAGATTGATCACGCGATCTCACTTGCGCACCTTGATAGTTTTATTGCAAGTCTTGATAAGGGCGATCAAACACTCGTTGGTGAGCGTGGTTTAAAAGTATCGGGGGGCGAAAAACAACGCATAGCTATTGCTCGCGCAATTTTGAAAGGCTCACCGATTTTAGTGTTTGATGAAGCAACCTCGGCTCTCGATTCACATTCAGAACAAGCTATTCTGAGCGCCATGCGTGAAGTGGCTAAAAAACACACCAGTCTCGTTATTGCGCACCGCTTATCAACCATTACAGATGCCGATAAAATCATTGTAATGCAAGATGGTAAAGTGGTTGAGCAGGGTCAACATCAGCAGCTTCTCGCAGCGAATGGCGAGTATGCCCGAATGTGGCAATTACAACAGAGTGAAGAATAAAAACTGTTAACTAGCGCGCTAAATGATTAGAATAGCCGCTTTAATTTTCACTAAAACAAAAAGGCAACACGCAGATGGGAAGAGCTTACCAAAATAAAAAAGATTCAATGGCTAAAACTGCGGGTGCTAAAACCAAAGTTTATTCTAAGTACGGTAAAGAAATTTATATCTGCGCTAAGAATGGCGGTGTAGACCCTGATGGCAACTTAGCGCTGCGCCGTTTAATCGAGCGCGCAAAGAAAGACCAAGTTCCAAGTCATGTAATCGAGCGTGCAATCGATAAAGCCAAAGGGGGTGGTGGCGAAGATTATGTTGCGACCCGCTATGAAGGGTATGGCCCAGGCAACTGCATGATCATAGTTGACTGTTTAACAGACAATAACAAACGTACTTTTGCCGACGTACGTGTGTGCTTTACCAAAGCAAACGCCAAAATTGGCGCACAAAACTCGGTATCGCATATGTTTGACCACCTCGCTATTTTTGTATTCGATGGCGACGATGATGAAGCCGTATTAGAAGCACTGATGATGGCCGATGTCGATGTGACGGATGTTGAACTTGAAAACGGTAAAATCACTGTATTTGCACCGCACACAGAATACAACAATACGCGCACAGCACTTGAAGAAATGGGCATTAGCGACTTCGATGAAGATCTCATCGCTTTCGTACCACAAGTTGAAGCACCAATTGAAGGCGAAGACGTTGAAGTAATGGAACGTTTTTTATCAATGCTAGAAGAGTGCGACGACGTACAAAACGTTTACCACAACGCACAGTTTTAATTAACAAGGCCAACTATGTTGGCCTTAACGCATGGACTTAATTTTGAATACCCTCGAAGAGTTAAAATCAGGCGCTTTACAAGGCTGTACTCGCCTGCAACTCGTAGAAGCACTGACTGATTTTCCAAAAGAAATTTACACCCTCGCCAACACATTAGAAATTCTCGATTTATCGAATAATCAATTAAGCAACCTACCTGATGATTTCCACACGCTAAAAAACTTAAAGCGTCTGTTTTTATCATTTAATCAGTTTAAGCACATTCCGAAAGTACTAAAGCAATGCCCAAATTTAATCATGGTGGCGTTTAAAGGGAATCAAATTTGCGAATTTGCCGAGCACAGTTTACCACGCAATATCGAATGGCTAATTTTAACCGATAACCAAATCAAAGCGTTGCCTGAATCATTTGGTGAGTACAGTAAACTAAAAAAATTAGCGTTAGCCGGTAATCAGTTAACTGCCCTACCAGAGTCAATGAGTGCCTGCCACGAGCTTGAATTGGTTCGCTTAAGTGCCAATAGGCTTTCTCACATTGATAACTGGTTGCTTGAACTGCCCAAACTTGCGTGGCTTGCATTTTCGGGCAATGATTTTAATCGTTCAGATTCTCTGGAGTCTGAGCAATTTTCTGAAATTGGCTTAGATGAACTAGATGTAAAACAGCAAATTGGCCAAGGTGCCTCGGGGTTTATTCATTTAGCACAATGGCAGCAGCGCCCTATTGCCCTTAAGTTATTTAAAGGCAATATAACCAGCGATGGCTACCCGCTAGATGAGTTAAATTGTTGCTTACAAGCAAACGAGCACCCTAACCTAATCAAAGCACTTGGCTATATAAATGAGCCATCACAATTAGGTTTAGTCATGGAGCTGATTGGTGAAGGCTTCAAGAATCTCGGTTTACCTCCGTCATTTGACACTTGTACTCGCGATACCTTTGAAAATGGCTGCCAATATAGCCCTGAGTTTGTGCTAAAGGTTGTGAAACAAATGAGCAGCACACTGGCGCATTTGCACAAAAACCATGTCAGCCATGGTGACATCTATGCGCATAACAGCATGATAAACGACAACGCTGACTTACTTTTTGGCGACTTTGGCGCAGCAACCGACTTGTCACAGTTAGTGCCGTATCAGCAGCAATGCATGCACGGCATAGAAATACGTGCGCTTGGTTATTTTATTGAAGACTTACTCACAGTCGTCAGCAACGAGAACGCCATTACCGAACAACTTGCCGCCATCGCTACAGATTGCTTACGCGTAGAAGCTATACAGCGACCCAGCTTTAGCGAAGTATTAAACCGGTTATAAAAATAAGGCCTCGTTGAGGCTTTATTTTTGCTTTTTAAACGGAAACAACTGCTGTTTGAGCATACCTTCTGGCATGTAATCACCCACCACACCGTATTTATCAGGCCACTCGGCTTGGCCTTTTACCGCCGTGCCAAGTACGTAATCTAAAAACGAGAAGTGCGCGGCATAATTTCTATCAATAGCGGCTTTATCTGATGAATGATGCCAATGGTGAAATTGTGGTGTCACAATGATATATTTCAACCACCCAAATTTAACCCTCACATTGGCGTGATTAAATACCGCCTGAAAACCTACAATGATCACGTAAAGACTAATGACATCAGAAGGAAAACCAAGCACGAAAATAGGCGTAAGCACTAAGCTGCGAGTCACTAAAATTTCTAAAATATGCTGACGAGATCCCGCTAACCAATCCATTTCTTTTGCACTGTGATGCACAGCATGAAAACGCCAAAGCAATGGCACTTCATGATAAGCTTTATGGACAACATACTGCATTAAATCCGCCACTAAAATAATCAAAAACAGTTGTAGAACAAACGGCATTTGCACTATAAAACCTTGTACAGTCTCAGACACTGCCCACCCAAACGCATGGTGAACAAACTGGTTCGTTGCAAGCAATACAAAGCCAATAATTAAATGATTAATAAAGAAATGATTTAAATCCCCTTGCCACTCAGAACGTAAAATCTTTTGCTCTTTGCGATGCGGTAATAATTTTTCAATAAGGATAAAAATAAGCGTAGAGCCGAGTAAATCAAGAATAAACCAATCAAGCCCTAAATACGGCGTGTTATCCCTAAAGTCGCCCACTTCAACGTTAGGACCACCAAACGCAATCGCAACCGTTATTAATACCCAAGCAGTTGCCCCCAGTCGTTTATTGGTATTACGGACAAAGTTCAACAGTCCTAAACTGCCTGAAATAATCAGTGCCACAAACATTAACTGACGTAAAAATTCGACACTGTAACTTTGTCGTAATTCTGGGGTTGTAAGGTATTCAGGGAAGTGAAAAGCCAATACACCTAAACACGATAACATCGCTAAAAAACAGGCAATATAGCCACTAATATTACCCTCGCCGATGTGAAACTGCTCAGCACGGAAGAGTCGCTTACTAATACGAGACATCATCTAAAATCCATTTAATAATTTGTCGCAGCATAGCACAGACAATTATGCGTAAAAATGGGTAATTGAATTAGCCAACGCGACATTAAAACACAAAAGCGGAATATGTTATTTGAGCGCAGCCCACTGCAACACTAAGTAAAAAACTCGCGACGAAAGTGCGCTCTGGTAGTATGTGATACAGCAACGTTGGCATTGTTTTAAGCTGCTTAAGTGTTGGCAAAAACAAGGCACTATGCGACTCAAAGCGTAAAAAAAGCTGTTTAAATTTATAAAAATAAAGCTTAATACCAACTAAATGTATAAGCACAAATGTGGTTGGGCCTAAAATTTCAACTAACGCCATTAACTCGTAACCTATCATTAACTCTGGGCCAGCCAGAAGTATAACGAGAACAAGCGCGATTGATTTATAAACGCTGTTGCCTAATAACGATTTAAATTTTTGATACATGAACTTCCCTATTTAGGTATCGACTTCCCGATAGAAATCTATTGAAATGCTTTATCAAACTTTTCTTGATCAAGGTATTTATCAAATGCGCCCAAAGCATTGCCAACACTGGGCTCTGTCATTAATTCTTGCATTGCAACTTCACCAACAAGACGAAATGCATTTTCCATTGCCCCTTGCCCACCGACATCAATAGCGGCTTTTGCTTGCTTTGGGCAGTCTTCGGTTAATAAGCGCGTAACTAATGCGCCAACATAGCGATTGGTATCATCGATATCTTGTTCTGTCACGTTTGAGAACGGTTTGATAATACTGTGAGTCGACATACCCAGATAAATCCACTTGGCAAGGTTCTTACGTTCCTTACCGTTGAGTGAATCAGTTAGGCAAACAGCGAGTTGCTGCGCCTCTTGAGAAGCGAATGTATAACTAGGAAGCATTGCAAGTGCACTAAGTAGAAGCGGTATCAGGATATTTTTCATTGTTCGTCCCTCGATGTATTTAACCATAGAATTCGACTTCAGTTTTTACACCGAATGGTAAAACAAACTCTCTAAATTCAGGATCACTTTTATCTGCTTTTGGGTATTTAAGGTTGTACATATTCTTCTTGAACATATTCAAAAATTGCTTATTTTGTAATTTATTATCCAATACCCTTACCTTAACTACATCACCCGTTTGATTGACCATCAACAAAAATAAAATTTTATCATCAGAACGTCTAAAGTCGTCTTTTGCTTGTAACAAAACGTCTTTGGGGAGAGTAAAGTCAGGATAGTTATTAGTTGTGGTTGAGCCACAGGATGCTATGAGTAAACATAGTATTGGCAATACTTTATTCATTATTTTTCCCTGAAATATCGGTAAACAACACGATACTGCGAATAAAATGTTTTTTCTAGCAAAAACCAAAAAAGCCACGATAAACGTGGCTTTGTTGGATAAAGCTTAAACTTTTACGGTTCTATTATAAGAACTTACCTAGCGCTTTAACTTGGTCTAGCATGCGGTTTGAGAAACCCCACTCATTGTCGTACCAAGCCATCACTTTAACAAGCTTACCATCTACTTTAGTTTGCGTAGAATCGAATATTGAAGACGCTGGATTGTGGTTAAAGTCGATAGAAACAAGCGGTAATTCGTTGTACTCAAGAATACCTTGCATTGCACCTTCTGATGCGGCTTTAACTACTTCGTTGATTTCAGCGGCTGTTGTTTCACGCTTAGCAACAAATGTTAAGTCTACTAAAGACACGTTAATTGTCGGTACACGCACTGCCATACCGTCAAGTTTACCCGCAAGTTCAGGAAGTACTAAACCAACGGCTTTAGCAGCCCCTGTTTTCGTTGGGATCATTGACTGTGTCGCACTACGCGCACGGTATAAGTCTGGGTGATAAACGTCAGATAGATTTTGATCATTTGTATAAGCATGAATGGTTGTCATGCTACCTTGCTCAATACCCACTGTGTCGTTGATTGCTTTTGCAATTGGCGCTAGACAGTTTGTTGTACACGATGCGTTTGAAATGATGTTGCTGTCAGCGTTTAATACGTCGCTGTTCACACCATGAACAACCGTCGCATCCATATCAGTACCGGGTGCAGATACGATCACTTTTTTAGCGCCCGCTTCAATGTGCTTTGCAGCAGCTTCGCGCGATGTGAATAAGCCAGTACATTCTAAAACGATATCTACGTTTAGTGCTTTCCACGGTAAGTTGGCAGGATCACGCTCTTGTGTCAGGGTAATTTCGTCGTTACCAATTAACATGGTGTTTTCAGCAAGTGTTACTTTTTGAGAAAATTGACCGTGTACTGAGTCAAATTGCGTTAAATGCGCGTTAACATTTGCTGGTGCTAAATCGTTGATGGCAACGATTTTGATTTCGTTGTTTTGAGCTGACTCATAAAGGGCACGTAATACGTTACGACCGATACGTCCATAGCCATTAA
>MDTG01159345.1_pt1 | contig 16670 bp, 22 predicted proteins | sample 811421 | NCBI WGS metagenome assembly MDTG01 (sample SAMN05326645, study PRJNA326480) | marine metagenome | isolation source: seawater | place: Pacific Ocean: South East | collected 2011
AGACGCTCCTTTTGTCCTCAAGTCTATAGAGTATCAACTGAAGGCTCCGTCTCCATGAGGCGGGGTTTTCTTTTATGTAGCGTCGTATATTTTAGATGCTATCTCTTCCCGAACGTCAGTGTGCTCGTCTAAGAATGCTTTAGTGTTAACACGGCCTTGTCCGATGTTTTCACCGCCGTATGCATACCAAGCACCTTTTTTATCTATGATGCCTAGTTGTGCGCCAATGTCAACGATGTCACCTGTTCGGCTGATTCCTTCACCGTAGGTAATCTCAAACTCTGCTTGGCGGAAAGGAGGAGCAACTTTGTTCTTTACAACTTTAACTCTTGTCTTGTTGCCTGATGCTTCTCCATCTGCTTTCAGTGTTTCTATTCTTCGGATGTCTAGTCGTACAGATGAGTAAAACTTCAAAGCACGTCCACCTGTTGTTGTTTCAGGGGAACCAAACATTACCCCAATTTTTTCTCTGATCTGATTGATCATGATAAGAATTGTTTTAGAGTTATTTAAATTAGCAACTATTTTACGCATCGCTTGAGACATAAGTCTTGCATGTAACCCCACGAAGCTGTCCCCCATCTCTCCTTCTATTTCTTTTGCAGGAGTTAGAGCAGCCACTGAGTCTACAACGATAACGTCTACCGCACCAGACTCTATAAGTTTATTTGTAATCGTAAGAGCTTGCTCTCCAGTGTCTGGCTGGCTTACTAGTAGATTATCTACATCGCAACCTATAGCTTCTGCATAGATGGGGTCTAGTGCGTGCTCTGCGTCAATGAATGCGCATGACCCACCGAGCTTTTGAGCTTCTGCTACAACGTGCAGTGCAAGCGTAGTCTTACCAGATGATTCTGGTCCGTATATTTCACATACTCGGCCCTTGGGCAGTCCACCCACTCCGAGCGCAATGTCTAAGGCTATTGAGCCTGTTGAGAGGGTTTCAATCTCCATAGAGGCGTTGTCTCCAAGCCTCATGATTGTTCCTTCTCCAAATTGTTTTTCTATTTGCCCTAAGGCGTCTTGTAAAAGTTTTTCTTTAGTCATGCTGGTATTCTACTCCGTTCTGCATTGAATGTCAAGCTGTGTGTTTGGGCATACTCCTCTACCCATATCGTGTGGTATATGGTAATTTCCACACGTTATGCTCAAGGCTGTACCCGTATATTTTTAAGATCTATTTACCTTCAAGTCCCAACATCACCTATTTTTTCAGTGACGCAACACTCCCCAGATATGGCTCTGGTTGCCCGTGTGCCGGAACCGCTTGGACTCTTGCTAGTTCCGAATCTATCCTCTCAAGTCTTAATGCTCTCCGTGCAGTGACTAGCATACTACCAAGTATGTTGTTCTAGTATATCGTGCGATTCAAATTGTTACTCTTTGAGGTAGACGTGTCCTGTTCATTACACCAGTTTCGTTATATGTCTAACCCACCGACTGTTCAGTAAACCTTTATGTCATTAGGATTCCCTAGTTTGTTTTTTCTACTTGCGCTCCTTTTATACTTTGCTAATTAATCTAGCATTTTTATCTATTCTTGTCAAGGGACAGATTTGGGTTGTCTAGTTTACAAAAGAAAGGTATGATACAATTATGGTAAAAACTCCAACTTGGTACAATGATACACCGTGCAAAGGTCAAGACAGACTATTCTTTTCATCTGAAACAGCTGATAGAAATAAAGCTAAAAAAATATGTGAAAGTCAATGCCCTCACTTAAATGAATGCTTGTTTGTTGCAGTTAAAGATCAACTTACTATCGGAGTTTGGGGCGGAAAAACTGGACCTGAAATAGAACGGATTGTTGAAGCGGCATGACAGAATATTATGAGACTGATGAAGACCCAGATACATTAGCTGTTCTGTATAGAGGAGAGGTCAAAGTCAGATTCATTGTAGCTGATGATCTTGCCTTAGGGACCAATGACTATCGTGTGTTGTTGTGGGATAAGAATAATGTTGTCGTTGGTATTTCTTCTTCATATTCAAGAGACATTATTGACGAATTTGTTGTTAGCAAAGTGACTATGGATATGATAGAACATCATGATGATGAAGTAAAGACTGAGATGGTTAGAGAGATGGCAGTTAAGCACCTTGCAGATACGCTAGAAAGTTTACTAGAGAATCTTGTCCGTGATAGAGATTTTTCTGAGATTGATCAAACTTCTTTTGAAGAAGGCATAAAAGAGATTCTTGACGACTATTGACTTTTTGATTTAACCGTAGTACAATATCTGTAATTATTATTTTATTATGGAGGTTGAATTGGCTACTAAAGATATTATTAAAACGATTTTAGATGCGTGTAGAGAGTTGGATAATGCGCTTTACGAAGATTCTAAAACTAAGGATTTTTCAAGTCCAGACGCACTGCAAGATGTTAGTGACATGCACCTAGTTAAAGCTGAGGTAGCAAGACTTTTTTCTGTAATGCAAGACCAAGCAGTTGAAGCTGTTGGTTATACTGCTGCGCCTATAAGCGTTGAGGGTGCATCAATTGAAATTAAATCTGGATCATCTAGGAAAGCTTGGGATCATGCATCTTTGGCTAAAGATGTTGCTCAGAGAATATATGAGTCCGCAATTGATATAGACACAGGGGAAATAAAAAAGAACCCTAAGCAAATGATGGAAGAAATGTTAAAGTATGGAGCTGTATCTTATTGGAGAGTCACAGCACTAAAAGATCTGAACATAGATCCCGATGAGTACTGTGAAGTTAGCCCACCTAAAAGCAGCGTAATTGTTAGGAGACAAAAATGAGTATGTTGAGTCAGTTATCAGAACCTTTTCCCCCAGAAGTTGAGAAGCAGCTTAAAAAAGGAGGAGCAAGTTTAACTTACATTCCAGTGAGTGAAGTAATCACTAGGCTTAATAAGGTCTTAGGCGTAGATATGTGGTCTTACGAAATTATAAGCTGTGAAAGAGATCAATTAGACCCAGATTACGTAGTAGCACATGTAAGGCTTTCTGCTACGTTTGTCCCTACAGATAAAGCCCCCAATATAGTTGTCGCTAAAGACGGTATAGGTGGTCAAAAAATAAAAAGAACTAGGAATGGCGATATTTTAGATTTAGGAGATGAGATGAAAGGTGCTGTATCAGATGCTCTTAAAAAAGCGGCTCAGCACTTTGGGGTAGGTCTTTATTTGGCAAGGTCTGAGGAATCAAAAAACTTAGAGCATGTTGAAGAGCAAGCTGTTTCTCCCATTTCTTCGGATCACTTTGATAAACTTAGAGGACTTTTAAATAGTCAATCACAGGATGTTATTGAGGGTGCTAAACTCTATTGGAAATCACTATCAAATAATGCTGAATTCAATAATGATAATGTCACTGGCGAGCTTTTAGATAAAATGCTTGCATGGGTTAAGGATAACAAAACAGGTGAGTGAGCTAAAAGTATATGCTGAGCCTGAGTACATGTCTCCAAGCTCTATAGGAACTTTCAATCAATGCCCAATGAGGTATAAGTACGCAAAGCTTGATAGACTGCCAGAGCCTTCTACAGAGCCTCAGGTTCTAGGTTCATTTGTGCATGAGATACTAGAAGAATTATTTAAGCTTGATGCTAAAGATAGAAACGAGAGTAGCGCTAGGCAGATAGGTAAAGGCTTGTGGAATCATTCATGGAGCCAAGAATTTGCAAACCTTCCAGATCAGGTTTCAACAGAAAATGAGTTCCGTTGGAAAGCATGGTGGTGCGTTGAGAATTATTTTAAGCTTGAAGACCCTACATCTTTTGAAGCTAAGGGCATTGAAGAAAAAGTAAGTGGAGACATTGATGGTGTTCCAATTTTTGGAATCATTGATCGTTGGTCTATAGAAGATGATAAGCTTGTTATTTCTGACTATAAAACTGGGAAAAAGCCTAGGCCTAGATATGAGTGGGAAAAGCAAATGCAGATTATGATTTATTCAATTCTGTTAGAGCAGATGACTACGTTTGAAGTTGGGAGAGCCGAGCTAATTTATCTTAAATCACCAAGTAAAGCTGTGTATGAGCCTAAGCCAGAAGTTATTAGTAATGTAAAAGCTAATATTGTTCAGACTTGGAATGAACTTACTACGAGTTGCTCTACGGGCGTTTTTGAAACTAGAACAGGTCCTTTGTGCAACTGGTGTAGTTTCAAAAGTAGATGTCCTGCTTGGAGGAAATGATGATAGGTGAGCAAGAGTTCGCTTTGATGGTGTCGGAAGATATTAAGAATAGGGCAGATCAGATGACTAAAGATCTTTTGCGTTCTCCTGACAACAGGGAACGCTGGAAGCGAATACTAATTAAGATTATTAAGAATGTGGAAACACGTTTAGATGGTCTTAATAAAGAAGCCATATCACTGCGAAATACTTATCCAGATTTTGAGGCAGATCCTGCGGCATCAATAGCGCAGGTTATTGAGAAATCTGAAAGGTTTAAGTTTCATGCTGAAAAGAAATTAGCTGAGGTTGACAGGATGTTATTTTTAGAGAATGATGATCCTGATTCTAAGTTATCTAGTTTTTTAAAAGATGCTATCTTAATGCACAAGAAATTAAAAAAGCAGTATAAGTGTCCAGTAGATCCTGCGGATATTGGTTTATGGGATGCTATTGATGGAAAATGGACATTTTAATGAAGAGAGGTAAACCACTTAAACGTACTCCACTTAAAAGGGGAGACAAGCAGTTGAAGAGGACTCCTCTGAACACAGGCAATAGTAAACTAAAGTCTACTTCTAAATTAAAATCAAGTAAGTCTTTGAGTAAGCGGTCTGATAAAATGAAAAAGACTTATGTTAAACGAAGAAAGTTAGTTAAAGATAGATTAGGGGAAGGCGTTGAATGCGAAGCGTGTATGGCAATAAATGTTTTCCATAGGATTGAGATGAAATCAATATCTTGGAATGATAGGCCAAGCAATAAGTCGGGGATCATAGCCACGAAGCAGGCTGTGGATGTTCATGAAATAATAAATAGGTCACAAGGGGGCGATATTTTAGACGAGCGGATACTTCTTAATGTTTGCAGAGATTGTCATATCTTTATAACTGAAAATCCTTTTAATAGCTCTTTGTTAGGGCTTCATTTGAGTGGTTCCATGTACAGAGATATTTATATAGAAGACGCTGGTCGTGTGCGAGAGTCTTGGTCTAAAGGCATTCCTGCCGTTCCTTTTTACATGATACAAGGTGATGAGCTGAAGGAGAAGTATAATGTTAAATAAGGAATCCTTTATTGCTTTTGATTTGAGTCTAACATCCACTGGATGGGCAACGCATGAAGGTACAGGTACTATTCAGTCTAAGTTAAAAGACATGGGAAGGTTAGAAGATATTTGCGTTAATGTTTTAAAGCTTCTTCTTGCAGTACAAAGCCCTATAGTTGCTTTAGAAGGATATGCTTTTGCTAAAAGGTCTAGCCACGCCCATGCACAAGGTGAACTTGGCGGAGTTATACGGCTACAACTTTATCAAGCGAATATACCCTATATAGAAATACCCCCAACGAACAGAGCTAAGTTTGCTACTGGTAAAGGTAATGCAAACAAAGCAGAGGTAGTTTCAAACATTTCTGCAAAAACTGGAATTGTGTGGTCTGGCTCTGGCGCTGATGATGAATGTGACGCTTGGGTTTTACGTGAAATGATGTTAGCCAAGTTTGGGCTTTCAGAATATAATTGGAATGCTGACAATATGTCAGCTTTAGATAAAATTGACTGGAGTAGACTACCCAACTGTGACTAGTAAAATTTGCTTTTTACTTAGGGTTTTTATAGAATAGTATTATGGAAGAAGATGGATTTGACAGGAATTACAACAGGAGCAAGCCTATAAGTGCTGCTCATGTGGAGTCAGAAATTGTGCGCATAACACAAGATATGGAAAAGGAAACAGAGGCTTTTGAGCTTTTGGCCACAGACCATGCCAAAAAAGAAGCACAATACAAAAAAGAATGGTTCAAAGAATTTTTAGCTGCAGAAGGTGCGGTTAAACAAAAAGAAAGCTGGGCTGGCTATAAGACTAGTGAGCTTCATTACGAAGCTTTAGTTGCTGAAGCTTTAGTTAAATCAAAGCGAGAAAAGCTAAACTCATTGAGAACAGCATGTGATGCTTTAAGAACTCTCGCTGCAAACGTAAGGGCACAGGTGCAATTTTAATGATACATAATATAGACGACTCAATTGTAGAGCTTGCTACATCAGTAGACCTTTTAAAGCCTTTGGAAAGAAATCCAAGGCAAGGAGATGTGTCTGCTATAAAAGCATCCTACAGTCAATTTGGTCAACTTAAACCGATAGTTGCTGTAGAGGATGAAGATGGAAAATACACAGTCATTGCAGGTAACCACCAGTTACGAGCTGCTAAGGAATTGGGGTGGCAAGAAATAGCTGTAGCAGTTGTTAGTTTATCTGAGCAAGAAGCTTTAGCTTTTGCTTTGGCTGACAATAAAATATCAGAGCTAGGCGGTAACGATGGCGAGCTTTTGTTTGATCTTATTTCAGAAGTTTCTAGTTCTGATTTCATACAAGACGATTTGTTTGATGCAATTGGTTGGGATGACTTTGCTGTTGCTTCAATGGAAAATAAAATTATTCTTTCAGAAATGCCAACTCAAGATGACTCTGGTGCATGGACAGCTCCGCAGATAGTTGTAAGCAGTGTTCCGCCTACTGCAAATTCTGGCGAGGAAGTTAGCGCTCCTACTATTGCTCCGTCTACCACGTTAAACCCAGTTGTGCCTACAGAAACTATAGTAACACAAGGAAGCACTTCTACAAAAGTAGAGGGCGGTGATTCTGCGGCAATACAGTTCACTCTTGTATTTTCAAGCGCAGAAGAACAGTCTATATGGTATTCCTTTTTACGTTGGTTAAAATCAAATCCTGATTACTCAGGAGAAACCACGACTGAAAGGTTAGTCAGTTTTATAGAAACATATATGGAGGAATAGCGTGACAAGGCGTAGAATGTTCCTTGACATCAATTGTGTTGATGCGGCTAGACAAAGGATACGTCATGTCTATGACACTTTTGATACCGTATGCCTTCAGTTTTCAGGAGGCAAAGATTCCACAGCTTGTTTGTTCTTGGCTAAAGAAATTCATGAAGAAAGAGGCTTGGGTCCTGTAAAAGTCATATTTAGAGATGAAGAATTTCTTTCTCCTGCCGTTGATGAATACGTTACACAAGTAAGCAATTATGATTGGGTTGACATGGAATGGTATTGCTTACCACAAGGACAAGAAAAATGGGTACTAGGCCAAAGAGCATACATATTGCTATGGTCAGGGAATAGAGAAGCAGAGGGCAGGTTATTTAGACCTTACCCTGAAAACTGCATACGTGCAGAACACTTTGGTTTATCTAGCAAAAAAGAAATACCAATAGGTATGGACAACTACACAATGCAAGGAAAGCAAGGTAAGGTAGCTTTTATAACAGGAGTGCGTGCAAATGAATCTATGATAAGATATCGCACTGTTGTTCAGAAGCTGCATGAAAACTACATTAATCATCCTTATGGGCTTCCTAAAAAAATTCCTTTGAAGTTTGCAAAAATTATTTACGACTGGACAGCAGATGATGCTCTAAAATTTATAACTGAAGAGCACAATGCCCCATATTGTGAATACTATGATTTTGCTGCTATGAGCGGAGCTAACCAAAGAGTTGGTATTCCGCTTCATTCAGTTGCGGCAAGACGATTAGAAGACGTTATAAGAACTGAGCCAGAATTCTATGATTCACTGTACAGAGTATTCCCAGAAATAGATGCACAAAAAAGATTGTGGGCAGAGTTTGATATGGAAAAACTTATAGACATCTATGCTAAAATGGGTTGGGATGGAGTTAAAATGTGTGTTGAGGACTCTATGTTAACGCCAGGCATGAGGCGTGAAGCTTTGTCCTACTGCCACGAATACAAGAAAAAGCATGTAACTGATGCATTTAGCTACCCAATAGATCACTTACTTAGAACATTGTTATTACATAATTTTCATGGAGATGCTCCGTCACCCGTTGGACCAAGGACAAGAGCGCATTCAATGAGAATGGCTGCTTTAGCTAAGGAAGAAGAACAAATGCTTGCAGATGCTGATTCACTAGATAAATATGATGATAGGAGATAAAATGGATATTGCAAAAACAAATGACCTTAAGCCTGCTGATTGGAGAAGCGTGTGTTATGTGGTTACGCCTGATTACAAGCAATTAGTAGCTTGCATAGAAAAATATGGAGTATTGAGCCCGCTTGTTATACTTAAAGATGGTACGATTATAGATGGATATCATCGGTGGGTTATTGCGAATGAGTTAGGAATTAAAGATCTTCCTGTCATAGTAGTGAAAGCTAATAAAGTTGAAGCTATGTTGCTACATATAGATTTGAACAGGTACAGAGGTGTAGTTGTTGCCAAGTTTTTATCTAGATTGATAAGAAGGATTTATCAATCTGGAAAGTATTCTGACAATAAACTAAGAAAAAAGTTAGGCATGACTCAAAACGAGTTTGAAGTTTTGTTGGAAGGCTCGTTAGTAAAGATGCGTAAAATAAAACAACACACATATTCTCCTGCTTGGGTTCCTATTGAATCTGCAAGCGGTGAAGACATTCATATAGAGCGCCCTACAGGTCACTCAGAAAAGGTGTAAAATGGGACTTGAGATAAACGCTTATCAAGCAGCAATTAGAAGTCTTATAGGTAGAGAAAAATCTGATTTTGATTCAGAGATGTTGGATACCTTAAATAAACTTTTTGACGCAGCAGATGATATTGAAATTTTCGCAACTGCTTCTATTGAGAATGGTAAAAGCATTTCTGACGGTGAAGAGAAAAAAGAGATGCTTAAAAAACTTGGAGAAGTTCTTAGCTGCGTGTCTTTAGCTGCTTGGGAATTAGGAGTAACTCTTGACGAAGTTGCTATCAAAAATATAAATGCTACAAGGAATGATTGTGTATAAAGCGCCTAGTTGGCATAAAATAGGTAAAGCTGTAAACCAAACGCTATCTAAAGAAGAGATGCTGGAGAAGGCTGATGCTGATTATGAAGTCATATTAAGCCCTGTTCAAGTTGAAGATTTAAGGACTGGTAAATTTATGACTGTAGATGACAGGTATGTCACGGGCAGGTTAGATCCTGCAACTTTAGAATTACAAAATTGGGAAGTTGTAAAAGGCAGATATCAAGTTGTACCGAATGAAGTAATAATTGACAAAGCTATAGCAATCGTAAACAAATCATCTGGCGATGCAGTTTTAGAAAGTGTGGGTACGCTAGACGGAGGCCGAAAGTTTTTTGCTTGTGTTAGGACTACGCAGCTTACGTTAAGTCCTGATAAGAAAACACAAGACATAATTGATAATCATATAGTGATTATGACTTCTCATGATGGGTCCATCCCTATTTGTTATTACAACCTTGATAGTAGGCGGATAAACTCAACCATATATAGAATTTCTTCTAATAAAGACTACGCTTCTTTTTGTTTAAGAAAGAGGCATACGCCTAATGCAACTGATAGACTAGAGGAAGCTTCTGAAGTCTTGATGATGCGAGATGTTTGGACTAAGCAAATCGCTGACAGCATAGAAATGTTATCAGTTGAATTAAGAAACTATCAGGTAAATGACTATCTTAAAAAGATTTGGAGTTTATCTAAGGCTAATACCAAAAAGAAAAGAGAATACACTGAATTTGTGCATGATAGGGTTAAACAACTTTACGACTCACAAATAAACTCAGGAACTTTTGGCGAAACTAAATGGGCGCTGCTTAACGCTATTTGCGAGTTTTATGATTTTCATAGAAATGTGGATGAGCTTGATGCGATTCAACAGTCGTTTGAAATAGACAATTTGGTTCATAGAGATAAGCTGTCGGCATATAAAATATTGTCGGAGGTTTAAGTGAAAGCTACTGCAAAATGTTTTTTCTGCGATGAAATAGTTAAAGTCAAAGAAATAGGCGTGTATAGAAAAGTTTCTGGTTGGGCTTAAGTTAGACCTCAAGGTGGTATAAACTCTTTAGCTTTAATGTCGGTTCCAGAAGCTTGGGCGCACTCAGCCTGCATAGATCGGCAAAAGCAAGTTAAAAGCGGTAGGGTCCCCCAAGAAGAAACGTTGTTTTAATGCACTATATTACATGGTATATTTTTAATATATTACTTTCTTTAGCTGTGGGGTCTACTTCATTATTTTTTACCCCTCAAGTAAGCACTAGCCTTCCAGAGCCAGTTGAAACAGGTATGTCTGAACTTTTAGAAATTTCTGGAGAACTGTCAAGTTCTGTACTTATAGTTGATCCTGAGACACAATTTATGTGGCATATTTTAGATGGATCAATAAGGAGGCAATATCGTGTCTCTACAGGACATGGCTCGCCTAACGCTACAGGAGAGATAGTGCGCTTAGGTAATGTGGTTGGTTCACACCGAACACCTGTAGGGTATATGACAACTATAGGGGCAGAAGCAACTGTATGCGATATGGATGAAATAGGGGCACAGTGGACGACGACAAGCTGTTTTGGTCGTTACGCTACTGTTGACCAAACCTTACCTAAGGACCAAAGGTGGCAACTTACCAGAGAGTTAACCACAGTTATTTTGCGCATGTATTCTCAAGAACAAAGAAACTCTAATTCAGTTGTTAGGGGCATTTTGATTCATGGTACTAATCATTATGACTCAGTTTATGAGCAGTACCCAGACTCTTGGGGATGCATTAGGCTACTGCCAGATGAGATTCTTGATTTGGCAGAGCATTTAGATGATGATGTTAATCAGATATACATATTAGATAGAGAATGGCGTGGATGAGCAAGAGTACATAACTATTACTTTTCCTTTTGAAGTAGCTGTCGCTGCGCTTGCATCAGTAGAGGCTGCTAAAGATCGGGTAGATATAGAACGGGAAGAATACCGCCAGAGGCTGTATGACGCCCAACGTTTATTTATGGAGCAGTTAGACGTACTTTAAACTATAATTTCAAGTTTGCTTTTTATTCCCATACCTAGTCCGGCGCATAAATTAAAAGCATGAACAGAAGCGTCAACTTGGTCATCGTGGACGTTAGCTTCAGGGAAAGCGGACATCTCGTCAATATAATCCGTATTCCAATTTCCACGAAGCAGTCGCACGTTTCCGTTAGCTACGGCAGCTGACATAGGCTTAGCCCTAGTTTCTTTATCACCTGTTGCTCGTTGCCCTGTAAAAGCATAGCCTGCTAGTACATATCGGGCGTATTGGTCAATTAAGTTTTTACCTGCAGAGCCTGGCTCTTGTTCCATTTGTATAGATATGTCAGGACCATCTTCTTCAGCAGTTTCTCGTATAAACTTTTCTACTTTATCACCTTTTGCTCGTATACGCCTAACATCTAAAATATAAAATATGCCCTCATGCATTGCACCTAAACATCCTACTGTCCAGTCAGGATCAGGATACGATGGGCTTGGCTCACTTCCAGCTAAATCCCAAAATCTGATTATTGTTGTATCTTTGGTGAAGTCTGGCAGCTCAGCAGGCTCAAGCACCTCAAACTGAGTTCTATCAAACATAGAACCAAGAGTAGTTGCCCACCAGTCGCCAAATTCAAGTCGTTTTCTTTCTACAGGGTCTAGTTCTTGTAGAACTGCACGATATGATTCAGGATCAATGCCTGGGTTATCTGTTAGCTTTGAAGGTACAAAAATTCTACCTTTGTCATTGCCTTCAACTAAAAACCTTTGACGTACCCAGTTTGGGGCAGGGTTTGTTGCAGCACGCATCCTTAGAGGCACTTGAGATAATGGTCCAGTAGATGGCCTACGTAAACGAGAGAATAGGTACCTATAATCTGCCTCTCGTATTTCTGTAACCTCGTCCATGCCAATAAATTGAAATTCAGAACCTTTATACCTTAGATAATCTTGACTGTTATTTAAATAACCGAATGTTATTCTTGCACCGCTTGGAAAAGTTGCAGTATACTGATTAGCATTCCAGTGTATGTCATCAAATGTGGCAATCCACTCTCTAAACCTGTCCATAAGAGCGCCTGGTAGAGACAAGTCAGCATAAGTTCTACGAAAAAGAATAGCTGAGTAGTTGGGAACATCCACATACTGCAAAGCTGCCATCAGCAACGCAGAGCTTTTACCACCACCTGCTGCTCCTCCAAATAAAACTTCTTGTGCTGTGGTTTTTAGAAAGACCTTTTGGGTAAGAGAAGGTTCTTCCACCCAGTAGTCTGATCCCTTAGGTTGAAGCCACTTATGTATGGATTCCCAGTCCGCATTTTCCACTGTAACCATTTTTCTAGTTGTCTCCTTGACAAATTATTGGTAAACTATTATTATAATGAAATTTTTATCAAAATACTTAAATCGCACTAACGCCGCTCATTTGCTAATAAGTGGGGGTATAATAACATTAGCCCTTGGTATTAGTATAGTACATTTAGGGGTTGGAATTGCAAGTGGTGGACTACTAGCTGTCTGGTATGGATACATTTTAGGGGCTGAATAATGGCGTGGAACCCAACAACTAATAAATCTTTTGAAAATATTGCTGGCGTAGAGAAAAAAGCAGCAATATCTGTTGGTGCGCCAATATCTTATAGCCCAAGTCTTCAGCCCAAAACAGGCTATCATGACGGTTGGGATATAACTAAAGCTTATCAAGACGGTGTTGCTAAGATAACTTGGGTGTTTAGATGCATTGATGTTATTTCATCAAACCAAGCTAAGCTGCCTATGGTCTTTAGAAGAGACAATAACCCATTTGGAGAGGTTATTACAAACGATAGCGTTTTAGAAGTTTTCAATAACACGTCAAACATTGGTGAGAATGCTTTCGCTTTTAGATACAGGTTATCTGCTCAACTTTTGATGAGCTCCCGTGGAGTTTTTATAGAGGTTGTTAGAGACAGGCTCGGCGACCCTATAGCCCTGCACCTGCTTCCACCACAAGATACTGCTCCAATTCCTCACGTATCAAAATTTGTTTCTGGGTATGAGGTAAAGTTACCGCAAGGAGACAAAAGAATCATAAAGCCACAAAATGTTATTTGGATAAGAAGGCCTCACCCGCTTGACCCATACCTTTCTATGACCCCTATGCAAGCTGCTGGTGTAGCCATAGAGGTAGAAAACTTAGCAAAGGTTTACAATAGGAACTTTTTGGTAAACGATGGAAGGCCGGGTGGACTTTTGGTCGTTAGAAGTGAGATAAGCGACGAAGATAAAGATGAGCTTAGGTCACGGTTCCAAGGCAATCTATCAAGGGCAGGCGCTGTAGGTGTTATAGCTTCTGACGATGGTGCAGATTTTGTAGATACTGCGGCAAACCCTAGAGATGCTGCGTACATCCAAATGAGAACGTTAAACAAAGAAGAAATTCTAGCTGCTTTTGGTGTGCCAGAGTCTATCATAGGTAACTCTGCAAATAGAACATTTTCTAATGCCATGGAGGAAGGTAAAGTCTTCTGGATGGAGACTATGGAGCCACATCTTGACCTTATTGCTAGGTCATTTGATCCAATTAGTGACGAATACTTTGTTGATTTTGATACAACTGGTGTGCCTATCATTATATTGTCACAGCAAGAGCAAAGCCAATTTCATTTACAAGAGTATCAGCAAGGCCTTATAAGCGTTAACGAGTATAGGAGACTAACAGGTAGAAAGAAAGTTGAAGCTGATTTGGCTGATTCAATACTTGCTAATCCTAATCTTACGCCAATTGCAAACACAGAGAAGCCTATGGAAGATCCAAATGCGGCTGCTGCGGCTGGCGCTCCCGCAGGAATGCCAGGCATGGGGCCTGCTGGGCCTGAAGGCGCTGCTCCTGCTGCTGGACCACAAGGTGCTCCTGCTGGTGTTGAAGGAATACTTAATCCAGCCCCAGAAGGAACTGAGCCAATACCACAAGGCGTTCAGCCAAACGTTCCTTTAGGTCAGCAAGGCTCTGATGCTACACAAACAGTGGCATCTGAGTTTAGCCCTGAACAAGGAGCGTTTGTACCTTTAGGGGAAGTTCAAGGTACTGAGCAGATAGAATTACCTGCATCTGAAGTTCCATCTATTTTAGATGGGTTAGAAGAAGATGACGAGGAAGAAGAGGAGGGTGAGAAGCGCCTCCCTTTTCAAGGAAAACCGCTTTTCTAGACAACACTTGGGAAACTAAAGTAGAGAAATCTGTAACTTCTTTAGAATCTTCTTTTAAAACAGTTTTAGATGCTGTTATAGATGAGCAAGAAAAAATAGCTTTAGCCGCATTGGAAGAGGAATCAACAAAAGCTTTGATAGGTTTAGGAGATCAAGCTGATTTTGCTTCAGTTGTTTCAATGGCTGCACTGGCTACAGCATCTGACCCGATGGTAAGCGAGATGAAAAAAGCTTACGAAAAAGGCATTGAAGACAACATACAAGAAGGCTACGGCACGCCTGTGCAAGAAGATTTAGCTAATGCAGCTATGTCTGAACAAGTAGCAACGGTCAATAATTTTAATTCTACCACGCAAAAGTACATTGTTCAAGCGTTATCACAAGCTTCTAGTACTCAGGGAGAAGACGAAGATATTGATGTAATGTTTAAACTTTTATTAGCTTATTACCTAATAAAAGGTATTTTTAGACTTTTAAGAAGTAAACGTAGAAATACAATTGCAGATTCAGCAATACTGGGTTCTTACAATATGGGCCTGTATGATTCTGCTTTAAGTGATCCTAGCATAAAAAAGACATGGGTAACTATGGCTGATGGTAAAGTTAGGGAAACGCATAGGATACTTAGGGGCAATAATGTCGCAATAAGTGAGCCTTTTATAGTGAACAGCATACCAATACGCTTTCCAAGAGATCCAATAGCCCCACCATCTTTAACAATAAACTGTAGATGCTTCTTACGTTTCAGTAGATAATTTATATAAAGTATAGTTTTTCAATTTATATAAAGTGTGCTTGCACACACATCTTAATTGCTATACTATATAAGTGTTCGGAACATAAAATTTGAGGTGTCATGACAACTTTAACAATAGATTCAGTGGTTACCCCTGAACTTTCAAGCGATTCTGATGTCGCTTTTAAGGCTATTTCAGGTCAAATAGGGGTAGATAAAGCGCAAGGTATTGTAGAATGTTTTGTTTCTGCAATAGGAAATAAAGATTCAGTCGGAGATGTAGTTATGCCGGGAGCATTTAACTCATCGTTAAAAAGAAGAAAACCACGTGTTGTGTGGGGTCATGACTGGAATCAGCCAATAGGAAAAGTAATTGATATATATGAAGTTCCTAGAAGCGATCCACGCCTTCCAGAAAAGATGAAAAAAGCTGGCGTTGGTGGCCTATTTGCAAAAGTTCAATTCAATTTGAACACTGAAAGAGGACGTGAAGCGTTTGCTAATGTTGCTTTTTATGGCAACGATCAAGAATGGTCTATAGGTTATAAAACTTTAGTAGCTGATTTCAATAATGAAATGCAAGCCAATATGCTAAAAGAGGTAGAGCTTTACGAAGTTTCTCCTGTTTTGCATGGCGCAAATCAGTTGACAGGTACTATTTCTGTTAAAGATGCTGAAGAAAAAGGCGGTTTGAGGAGCACTCAAATGGCAGATCCTTCCGATGCACAATCTGTGCTCAGGTCAGCTTTGTCAAGAGCGCTTAACAAACCTATAGAAATAATAGATTTAGATGATAATACAGTAGTTTTTCAGTCTGGCCCTAATATGACTTGGCAGGCAGGATACCACCGAGAAGGCAATCAGTTCATGGTAGGAGCTCCAACAAGAGTTAAACCAATGACGACATACATGCCTATGGATGGTTCTGTGCCTGAAAGTCTTCCAAAAGGAAGCGGATATAACCCAGATAAAGAACCAGAAGAACCCATGATTCCCATGGGATTGAAAGAAGAAGGTGTAAAAATGGAAGGTATGCACGGCGTTGTAATGCGTGACGGAGAAGAAGAAGTCGGAGAAGCGGAAGACCCACAAGGTTTTACCAGCATGGCAATGGCTAGAGCTTGGTCAAAGACTCTTATGTGTGACGGCGTGCACTCCCATGAAGGAAGATTTTTCCCTTGTGAAGATAGGGAGACATATCTGATGGCTTTAGGAAAATTTGATAATAATGCAAACTTAAATGCTCAAGATAGCTATGAAGCTGATGTTTCAGAAGATGAGAGTGTTGCAAAGAAGGATGCAGAGCCTTGTTCCTGCGAGACAGAGACAAAAGGTGGAGGTAGAGGTCCTTCAGAGAGTGTTCAAAGAGATCCGATGGCATTGCTGCTTATGGCATACAATGCAATGATTCCTCTAAAGGGCGCAGGTAAAGAACGTGAAGCTACATTAGCTTTAATATCCATGGTTGAAGATTTCATGGTTAAAATGAGAGAAGAACAAGTTGAAGTAGTTATTGCTTCAAAGAAAGCTACTTCAGGCTTTGTAGTTAATCTCAAGTGTGATGAAGCTGAAGCGTTTGAAGTTCTGGATAATGTTAAAACTTTACCAGTTCTTCCAGTAAGGACAGAAGATGGAATTGATCTTCTGTTTGCGAAAGATTACGAACATGATGATCTTTTAGAAAAGGTTGCCTTTTCTATAGCTGGTCTGTCTTTTGAGCCTAAGGTTTCTAGCAGATTTGAAGAAGAACATCTTGACACAGAAGCTAATATTAACTAGACTAAGTTAAGGAACT
>MDTG01097883.1_pt1 | contig 16668 bp, 17 predicted proteins | sample 811421 | NCBI WGS metagenome assembly MDTG01 (sample SAMN05326645, study PRJNA326480) | marine metagenome | isolation source: seawater | place: Pacific Ocean: South East | collected 2011
GCGTTATTTGAAATTCATTCTGAAACACCCTGGGGGGCTGTACTTATAAGATACTTTTATGAGACAGACCCCCTTTCATATTTCTTTAATCTTTATCCTATGTCATTTCCTCATATATATAATATCTTTTCAAATTCTATCTCATGGAGAATTGGAATATTATTATATCCAAACAATGGTATCTCTGGCTTGATTTTTCTCGCCTCCACCACAGCATTTAGATGAAGTGCACAAATATCGAACTCTCTTCTTTTATAAAACTTAATAGCCCTTGTATTATCATTTGTTGTTATAAGCCATACACGGCTACAGCCCAGCTCTTGACTTTTTTCTATTACTTTATTTAACAGTCTGCTTCCAATCCCCTTATTCTCTTTAAAGCTATCAAGGGACACTATCTCACTTTGGTTATCTTTAATATCATATGTTATGAGTCCTGTAATCCTATCATCCTCTATCATTACATACCCTGGCAATCTATCAATATGATGAGTCTGCCCCTTCGTTACTATGACAGGTGAACCCCAGTTTTCTATTATTAGATTTACAACGTCTTTTCTCAAATCTTCATTTATTTCTTTTAACTCAACCATACTTTGCTCCTTATACATAAGACAGTTTATTCTAAAGGACTATTTTCTATAATCTCAAGTTTTCTCTTATAGATATTATTCCTTTTCATTTGACACGCCACCATCTGGTTTCTCAGTTTGTCTAGCATGTGCCCCACATCATCTATAGTATTTTTAACCCTTATCTTAGAATCGTTTATCTTGCTTTGTACCGTTAAATCCGCAAAGAGTCCATCGAAGAAGTAATCTGCAAATGTTAGAAATGAGCCGATTTCTATATCAATACTAATTGTAGTGCCAACATCCTGAAGCTCTCTATAGAAGCTCCTCAGATATCCTTGAGCAGCACTTATCTCATTTTTAGCATCATCTATTTTGGAGTGTTTTGCCATGGTAGCGATAAAACCTCCACCTAATATATCCCATGTTCCCCAAGAGCTTGCGGATTGTAAATGATCTCTGACTCTATATAGAGATTGTAGTAGTACTTCTCCCGCCGATATTGCCTCTTCAATTTCCTTCTCCTTTGATATCTCCTCTGCTTCTTCATCCTGTAACCTACTAAAAATGCTGCGAATACTCCCATCAGTTGAGATTAATATATCTTGTTTCTCATTTAGAAGATCTTCATACTCCTTTTCAATATCCTTTAGCTTTAATAATTTTCTTTCCTTCCCCTCTATTTCATTATCAAGCATTCGTAGTTCATTACAAATGCTGTCATATTTTAATTTAGCTGCAAAGGCTTCTTCTTTTTCCTTCTGAAGCTTTTCTACCTTATCTCCCTTAATTGAATGAAATAGATTAGCAAAGGACATCCCCTCTAGCTTCTCAACATCTAATTCTTCCCTCTTAAGATTTTCAAGCAACTCTTTTTTCTTTTTCTCTAATTTTCCTCTTTGAATATATATTTTATCTAACTTCTCTTTAAGTCTACCCTTATCATTAATTTTTGCCTTAAAATCCAATATTCTTTGATCTAAATCCTTCATCCCTCTATTCTCCCCCTCAAAAATATCATTATTAAAACAGACTCAACTGAACAGACTGGTTATCCTCGTATTTATCCATTCTAGTCCTAATTCCATATTTATGGCATAGACTTTTAAATTTATCCAGTTTTCCCTTTGCATCATTTACATTGCATTGATACTTGCTTCCGTATGTCAGCTCATATTTCCTTCTAATTCCTGGAAAAAGACTATCTAATTTTTGATAGTAATATGCCCGCTGTCTATCCCTAAGTGTCATTCCAAACCAAGGAATTATATATTTTGCTCCATGGGCCGATGCCTTTTCAACAATACTTTTTATGTTTTCTTCATCATCCTCTAAAAATGGTAAAATCGGCATCATTGTCACCCCAGTATAGATACCTTCATCCGCCAGAGACTTCATTGCCATAAAACGCTCAGTAGACAAAGGTGCACCGGGTTCAATCTTTTTGGCAAGAATATCGTCGCTAGTTGTGATTGTAAAGGAAACTGCTCCATATATTCGTCCTATATCCTGTAATATATCTATATCCCTTACAACTAAATTACTCTTTGTTATCATATGTACTGGAAAATAACAAGCAGCTATGACCTTAAGGGATTGCCTTGTCAGCTTAAGCTTTTGCTCCAATGGTATATATGGATCGCTCATGGACCCCGTTCCAATAGTCCCCTTTTCTCTCTTAGAGGGCAGCTCCTTCTTTAAAAGCTCTACAGCATTAACCTTCACATTTATCACATCAAAGTTATCTATCTGATAGCACTGACTCCTTGAATCACAATAAATGCACCCATGCTGACAGCCCCTATATATATTCATATTATATTTAAATCCAAACCAAGGATCCGGGTGCTTCATATGTGATAAAATTTTCTTAGCTTCTATTTCCTTTATCATAGTGTTGTTTTCTCCTAATTTTCTTACTTTCTCTTTACCCAATGAATCAATCGATCCTTCATAAAACCCGTCTTTAGTGCTAAATTCATGGATTTATCATTATCCTCCTCTATGTGGACAAAGGATATCTTTTTCATCTTCCTCAAAGCCTCTATTATGCTTATTGTAAGTTCATATCCATATCCTATTTTCCTATATTCGGGAAGTATGTTTAAAAAACCTATGGCACCATCATCATGGGTCATGATCCATCCAACTAGAGTATCCCCATCATATATTCCCAGTGCAGGTCCATCAGTAATTCTTCTTTGAATATACTGAGTATCTGTATATTCCTTGTATTTAGAATTGTTCTGAATGTACTCTGCTTCGTCTACTGTTAGTTGCCTTATTTTTTCCTTGGATCTTGGAATATCTATATCCTCTGGAAATACAAGCTTCATACAGGACAGCTTCCAGTCCATTTCTTTGTCCTCTAAAATAAATGGTAGCATCCAGTCCTCTGCAACAAAGAAAAATTTATCATCTTCACATTTCTTTAATAGCTCCCTTAGTTCCTCTGGTGACGAACTGCTGATATATACCCAGTTCTCATCACTCTCCCCCTTTACTATAACCGAATCCTTATATCTCTCCATATAGTAAATGGGATTGTTCTCTATAAAATATATTATATTAACATTTTTAATAATATCCTTCTGTAAAAACTGTATTATCTCCTTGTCTGAAAACATCTACAGGTCCTCCTTCAGTATCATTTTTCAAAATGTGTCTCCTTCTATTACTTATCCCACAGTGCTAAAAACTGTCTCTGATTCATTTTCATCTAATTTATATCCTATTTTCTCATATAATCCTCGAGCACCTTTATTATCTATATCAACCCAAAGCATTGACTTTTTTATCCCTCTATCATTTGCTAGCTGTAGACCACTGCGTATTAATGTTTCTCCAATACCCTTGCCTCTCTCTTCCTTTGCCACGCCTAAGGCCCTTAAAAAACACCATTCCTTTTCATCGCCATAGATCTTGATTATGGAAAATCCTTTTATTTCTTCATTTATCTTATATACTAGAACCATATAATCTTCATTTTGTACCCACTCGTTTAGCTCCTCTTCAGCTACATTTAATATATCAAAAACACTTCTTTCAAGCATTAGAAATTCCATGACATCCTGTTCTTTTAGTTCTTCAATACACTCTATATCCTCTAGATAAAAATCTTCATTCTCCATTTCTAAGAAATATCCTACATATGTAGATTTTATATGGTATCCCCAATCAGATATAATCCTTGTATTTTCAATTACATCATCTAACATGCCTGCATATCTAAAAATAAAATCATCATTTTCTTCTCTTATCCTTTTTAGACCACTCTTCAGGTTGTCCATTGTATCTACTCCCCAAAACAGCTCTCTTTCTTCTCCTTTTGCTCCAAGGACAAATAAACCTTCTGGAATTTCATATTTTTTCTCCAGTTCACTTATATCTCCATAAAAAAAGTTAAGTGGATATTCTCTCCCTCTTTCAAATACTTCTTTTATAACCATTGACAATCCCCCTATTCCTTGACCTACCCTTGAGTCTACACACTTTAATATTACCATATTTTGTATTATAACTAAAATCCTTTAATGCGAGACTAATATTAGAATTTAATTAAAAAGCTCTCAATTTCATTTACTTTCATAACTAATTGGAATATATTAAAGTATGAAATTACAAGTATGAGGTGAATATATGAGTCTAATAGGAAATTTATTCTGGATAATTTTAGGTGGGCTTATAGCTTCTGTTTTATGGACCCTTGCAGGATTAATTCTTTGTATAACAGTTGTAGGGATCCCCTTTGGTCTTCAATGCTTTAAAATCGCTGGGCTAGTCTTGTCACCCTTTGGGAAGGATGTTGATGTAGGTAACTTTGGTATCTTTGGTGGCATAGGAAATATAATCTGGATATTATTCTTTGGCTGGGAACTGTTTTTAATGCATCTAGTTTTTGCAGGAATTTGTGCCATAACTATAGTAGGTCTCCCTTTTGCTGTACAGCACTTGAAATTAGCTAAATTAGCTTTGCTTCCGTTTGGAACTAATATAGATTAGAACAAAATGTACCTCTATAAAATTTAATGAAATCTTAAGTCTTCTATTATCTATTATTTTACTTTTATCCGGCTAATGGCTAATAGTAAAAAATATGAGAGTAAAGCTCCTGGATCACAAATCTATATTTAAGAGTGTGCCTCTAAGATTTTGGGAACGAAAGTAGGCTCTGAGGTTTCCTTCGTAGCGATGTGGATAAACTTAAATTTTCCTATTAATCTTTATAAAAAATTTAAGTTTACCGTCTGAGCAAGAAGGATTCTCAGTGACTACTTGAGTTTGTTAAACTCTTCAAGCACACTTCTATAGCCCTTTAGCGTAATTCTTTTTCTTTTCAATCTTTGTGTATTCTTTAGATTAAGAATTAAATTACTAGTAGATAAATAATTTAATATTATCCTCCTTTATTTAATATTAAAACCGAAGGGACTTCATCATATCCCTTCGGTTTTAAATATACATTTATGCCTTATATCAATCGATTTCCCTCCCCATAACATATACATCGTAAAACCTATTGTTATGATAAAAGAATCTTGAAATGGTTCCTTCCTTTACAAAACCAAGCTTTCTATATAATCTAATGGCCTTTAAATTGTCTGATCTAACCTTTAAATTAATCTTTCTAACGATGTTGGACTCCTCTGCCCAGTTTATTAAGTATTTCATTAATATTTTTCCAACCCCAAGTCCCCAGAATCTCCTTGAAACGGTTATACCGAACTCACCAAAATGACCTACTCTTTTTCTGTTACCCCCGGTAAATGTCAAGCATCCTATTATTTCCCCGTCATGTTCAGCTACTATAAATAAGCTATTTCTCAGCTTTTTACACCCTTCAATAAATCTTGCCTCATCCTCTAATCTAGGATTAAACTCGCCCTCACCAAAGGTTAAATAATCACTTTCAGATGCAACACTTTGAATATATCTAATTACTCTTCTCGCATCATCTCCATTTGCCTCCCTAAGTGCTATACGACTTCCATTTTTCAGTCTATATTCTCTCATGTCCACCGCCCCAATATCTATATTTCTTTATGTTTTATATTAAAGTATAATAATGTACCGGAATATTTATTACTATATTCCTCTACTAGCTTATTGATAAAGTTTTAAGGGCAACAAACACTTCTTACTTATATTCCTCCTAGGGAAATAGTTTGCAATAAAAAAATTCAGCCCAAAGCTTATCGAGCTGAATCTATAAAAATCGTAATAAATCTTTTGCATTTTGATTCCTTGAATGTCTCTAAAACATTGTCAATTCAAAGAATTAAAGTGTAGATGTATAAATACATTCTATATAATTATTTATCTTCTTTTTTCATACAAAATTTATAAGCTATATTTGCCGACACTATCCCCAGTACAATTCCTCCTAATATATCTGAAGGATAATGTACCATTAAATAAATCCTAGAAAATGCTATTAAGAATGCTAATATCACTAAAAGAATGACAATCACTTTGTTATCAATCATCTTTGCAAAGGCAGCTGCAGCGGCAAATGATGATGTCGCATGTCCCGAAGGAAATGAATAGCCTGTAGGCTTTGGTATTAGTAACTCTATGTCTGGCATCCCTACAAAGGGTCTTGGTCTTGCAATTATATTTTTTAATAGCACTTCACCTAAAATATATCCTATCACTAAGGAGCAGAGAGCCAATATTCCTGCTTTCCTATATCTTTTGCTTATAATGAAAATAATAGATATGATAATCCATATCATTCCTGCATTTCCTAGCCTAGTTATAAAGGGCATGATTCTATCTAGAAATGGACTGTACATATATTCTTCAATAAATCCTAAAATAGATGTGTCTATATTCATAATTAAATCATACATGGCTACCTACCTCCACTATTGTTAAATCTACCCTAAAAATGCGTCATGCACATAGGTTTTTTATCCGTCATAAATATTTTATTTACAGTATCTATATACCCCTCATCTGATATTTTTGAAAGTCCATACTGAATAAGTGTTTTAAAATTTACTGCCCCCATAACCATAGATGAAAAATCAGCAATCTTAAGCTCTACTTCTACTTCAAAGTCTTCCCTACTACAAATAGTAACTTTACCATCATTAAAGTCCAATATTATACTCCCATCATTGGCTTTAAAGAAGTCATCAATAATTGTTAACTTAATCCTACAGCTTTGATTATTGAAGTTATGTGTACTCAATATCTCAAATAATTTTTTAACATCAAGAACTCTATACATAAGCCCTACATCCAATACACTATATTCATTTTTTATTGAATTCATGACTTCATATTCTCCATTAGCAGGGTTACTTACAATATAGTGAAAATATTCATCAGGTGTATTGATAATTACTCTATCAAATTGATCTCCCTGTGAGTTTAAGAATGTACATAACTCTAGAAGTACTTCATGATTTTCATATATAAACTCGTTTATAACAATATCATTTTTAAGAAGATGTTTATTCTTAAATGCAAAGCTCATATATCCCAATAACTCATCACCTTTTTTATAACCAACAATTCTTGTATCATTACGGAATAATCTTTTTAGACAAGGCTCCGTCTTTTCCATCATTCCATTATTCTTTTCAAGCACTCTATTGTAACAATTTATGATTGCATCTTTGTCATCTTCCTTAAGGAACTCAATATGCTCCTTTGACGGTCCCTTTGGAAAGTATTTTGGCTCTATCTTATATTGCCTCATCTCTACACCATATCCAAATCCCATATTCTTATAAAAGTCTGCTCTAAAGGGATATAGTGTAACCATACTCATTCCATTTTCTTTAAAGTATTTACATGCAAACTCAATTAATCCCTTTGCTACCTTTTCCTTCTTATGTACTAAATCTACTGCTACACAACCTATGCCCCCAACCTTAGCCTTTGTAGATAAAAGCTTCATATTATAATCAATTAATCTCATGCCTCCCAGAAGCTTTTCATCCCTAAACAATCCAAATAAATCGTCTTCTTCCTGGGGATCATTTACTAATGATGAGAAAAACTCCCTATACCTTTCACTTAATCGTTCAAATCCCCAAAACCGCAATAGGCATTTGTGGCAATCCAAACAAACTCCTCTATATCCCTCTTCAATAGTTTCCTTGTTTCAACCATAAGTAATCCCCCCATTTTTATATTCTGCTACTTTTTATCATTAAAGTAGTTCTTTATATATTAATTATATCCTGCAATTTTATAAATATAAAAAGCATAGTTTAATTACTATTAAACTATGCTTAAATAACGTAGATATACTCTTGATTTGTATGAATAATTCCAAATAGAAATGGACTTCAATGGTAAAGTTACTTACTACTATTCTCTATTACTTTAATTACTTCCTCCAATCCATTTCCAGCTTCATTTGATTTCATGGCCTCTATATATGAATGTCTATTGTCATAAACTTTATCTATACCCTTCAAAATAGCTTCCTTATCCAATTCTTCCTCCATTATAACATAGCTTAATCCCTGTTTCTTAAAAGACTGAGCATTCAATATCTGGTCACCACGACTTGCTTTTTTAGATAAAGGAATTAATATATTAGGTATTCTAAGGGCTAATACTTCATAAAGAGCCGTTGCTCCTGCCCTTGAAATAAATAGATCCGCCATAGCAAATAGATGGGGTAATTCTTCCCTTACATAATCAAATTGCTTATAGCCCTTTATGCCTTCATATTTCTTATCTATGTTTCCCTTACCGCATATATGGCAAACTTGAAAGTTTTTAAGTATAGTTTTAAGTGACCCTCTAATGCTTTTGTTTATCACTTCAGACCCTAGACTTCCTCCCATGATAAGGATTATTGGCTTATCATCACTGAAACCACAAAGACCTCTCCCTATCCTTTTTTCTCCTGAGAACAGGCTTTGACGAACTGGAATACCCGTTAATACACCCTTTTCCTTGGAAATAAATTTTTCTGTCTCTGGAAATGTATAGCATATATTCTTTGCAAATGGGATAGCAATTTTATTGGCAAGACCTGGGGTAATATCAGATTCGTGGATTATTATAGGAATCCTATTCATCCATGCTGCCCAAACAACGGGAGATGAAACAAACCCACCTTTACTGAAAACAATATTGGGCTTTAATTTATTAATTATAGCTAAAGACTGCATAAATCCTTGTGTTATCCTAAATGTATCTGTGAAGTTCTTCATATCAAAATATCTTCTAAGCTTTCCTGCTTTAACAATATGGTATGGTATTCCTTCCTTCTCAATTAGCTTCCGCTCTATTCCATTTTCAGTACCAATATATTGAATATCATATCCAAGCTCTCTTAACCTAGGGATAAGGGCAATATTAGGAGTTACATGCCCAGCTGTTCCTCCACCAGTCATTACAATACGTTTCATTAAATCAACACCTCATTTAGCTCTCTATAGTTCCGTATCTCTTATTAGTCTTCATAATAAATAAAATTATTCCTCAATATTAATTTATTATGTAAAATGATATTTGTTACTCTAATATCTAGCATAAATATTATACTCTATTATAGCTGCGTAAATCTATTAATAATTTTACCATCAATTTCTACGGTATCTTCAAACATATCCCTTGGTCTCGCCCAGACCTTATTATTATCCACACCTTGGTATACAACCAGCACTTCATCTGTTTCTGTATGGACAGCAATACTTATTACTTTGTAAAGACCGCCTTTATAATGTCTATAATTTTTTCCCGTAATGGCCTTGGTTTTTGTCATCATATGCCCTCCTGTATATTCTTCAGATTATCTACAAACTTTAACCTTGCTTAATTATCCTGTTGAATTTCTTCTATATCCTTTAGAATCGAATCAATATAACTATTTTTATCAAGTTCTTCTGGTACAAGGGACAATGTATCCTTGACCAAATCTAAGCAAGAATCAAAGCTTTCCTGGGAATCGTTTATGATAATGATTTCATTTATACGCCTATATAACTCCTCAGGTATTACTTTTAAATCCTCAATAATATATCTAATTCTCTTCCAATCAGGCTCCCACTCCTTATTCAGTGCAAAAAGTATCCTCAGTATTCTTTTAACATCTACAATTAAACGTTCAAGTAATGGTATCCTATCATCTCTATCGGCAAGTGCCTTCTTTACATTCAAGGCTAAAGTGACTGTTAATCCCCTCAATGTACTTGAAATTATTTTCTCCTGTAGTATTTGAGGATATGTTTTTAATTGCTTCTGAAGTTTCTTTATAAATTCCCCTTCAGTTAGACAAATTGTATTTTTTATAGTCCAAGCTAAAAGCAGCCTATCATGACTAATATTCTCTCCCTTAATGATACTTTCAATATTATGGGACATCGCTTCAAAGCTTTGCCACCCTGCTTCGATCCAATGCTCTTTATATTTGAAAATTACCCACATTGAACCATCTGATATAGGTGCACCATACGGAGTTATTTGAGTGCCGCCTATTTCCTTAAGCCAGCTTACCCTTTCATCTTGAGATGGTATATTTTCACCTAAAAACTCAATTTCTATATCGGAATTTTGGTCTGCAACTCCCCTTGAAACAGAACCGACAATAATAACTTCCTCTCCAATATGTTTAGGACACATGGATGCTATTTCCTTTGCAATATTGTATCTATTCATATTTTCCCTATCCATGTCTTTTATTATCATCATCGTTCCCTCCCAAGTTTTATTATTCTAACAGGTTAAAGTCGTTAATTAGCGATTGATTACAATTCACTAATTCTTCACAAATTATCATTATCCTCTATTTTGACTACATTCATAAGTTAACCTGGATTATTCATAGAAAATTCAAAACTACTTACACCCTTTTAAGTTTTCCATGAATAATCCGTATTTAATCTTAAAACATAAGTTTTCCAGTCAAAAATATATTTTTTTATCAAGTTTTGTAAAGTTTTTCTTCAAAAACAATCACATTTATAGGACACCTGAATATGATGTAACTGAAAATAGGGAAATGTGCCTTCCTGTTTTCAAACTATAAAAAGGAGTAGATTTTATGTCTAACGAAGCTTTCGGTAAAACTACAGATGTATCTGTATCTAAAGTAGATGCTGCAGATTGTGGACGCTGCGTAAAAGTTAAAAGTAACACTTTAGAAAACTGTGAAAATACTCCTGTAGACATAGATCCAATTACAACAGGAGTTGTAGCAAAGATTCCCGTTGTTTTAGCTGAACTTACTTTACAGGTTAATGTTAGTTCATTTATAAGACTTCCAGAGTCTGCAATAGAAATCAAGGAAATACAGAAAAGACTTAAGATAGTTCAATGTAGACTACTACAAAACACTAATGTACTCTTCATTAAAGGTTTCATTCGTAAAAACATTGACTATTCTACTAGAGATTGTTCTAATTATGATGGTGTATGTGGAGACATCAGACACTGTACAGTTGATGTGCCTTTTCAGTGTACAACAGCTGTAGACTTCAATGGAACTGACCCAGCAGACCTAGTATTTAATACATCTTCTCAATTTGAATATTTCAGACGAGATGATCTACCAGGTGATTTCCCTGAAAAAGAAAAATTATTATCCGGAGATCTATCTGAGTTCAATCAAATTACTACTGAATACTTAAATGAACTTCCATACTGCGAAATAATTCAAAGTAGAATTGTTGAGTTCGATGAATTCTTAAACCGCAGACCTATCTATGATGATGAAGCCCCATTTGAAGAAAGAGAATTCAAGAAAATCGAAGAAAACATGGTTATCTTCATTACACTTAAAGTTTTACAAAAGCGTCAAGTAGAGATTGGCGCTACTAATGGTTAATTATACAGTTCTGACTGTGTAAATGACTACTTAGTATGTTAGGCTTATGACTCTATAATAATTTGGTTTCTCCCTATGTAAAGTTCAAAATATCATATTACTAGCAAGAACCAATATAAGCTTTAAGCGTTCTGAGTCATTTAGCCTCTTCCACAGCATTGTATCACTTGAGTATCTAGATTCGATTCTAGATACTCTTTTGAAATCTAAAAAATAAATGGAGGTGATTTCATTGATTATTGATAACAGCTCTCATACTTTAAACCTATTATCCATGTCTAAAGTAATAAGCAATTGCGAAAGCCATACAGTAGAATTAGATGCCTTAACGACTGGAGTAGTATCAGATATTCCTATTATATTATCTAGTCATACAGTAAATTTTTATAGTAATCCATTAATTAAACTCCCCCTAGAGATAAGTAAAGTGACTGATATTAAGAACAAGCTAATTATCACTAATTATACTTTTTTGCAGGACCCTAATGTTTTATTTATTAAGGGGTTCATACGAAAAAGTATCTATTACTTATCTATCTTATCCCATAATAATTTAAAACACTCCATAATTCATGTACCCTTTGAATGTTCAACCAGTATCAAGCTAAGCTCCCCCCATCCTTCCTCTAATATTAATAAGACTTTTGCTGAAGCTGATACTCCTAAATCCAATAAGGAAGCCTCTTTCTCAAATATGGACAATTATTTATCCACTACTAATCAATCAGACTTTAATAAGATATCTGATGAGTTCTTTAATACTAAACCATATTGTGAGGTTGTTAGAGTTAGGATTTCTGAACATTGCAAATACATATGTAGAAAAGATCACAGTTCTAATTCTAAAATATTAGATTCAAATAATATAGTTGCATTAAAGGACAGTATGGCTATAAAACTAGACGTCCTAATCTTGCAAAATCAAAAGGTCTGTATTGGACCATCAACCTCCACTAAAAATACTATCATAAACTGTAATAACGATAATTCTATAGACAAACCGCATAGTATAACGGACTTAAGTATAGATCATGATTCCAATTGGAAGGATTTTCTCAGTAGTCTCGATTTCAGTGATTCATCAGATAACCTAGTTTCTACAGACAATTCTAATTCGAGCAATAAAACCAATAGTCCAAACCCTCTAAACATTCCTAGTTCAATTAGTCAATCCCCTGATTCAGTTCTTTTTGGCCTCCTAGGTTTAGGTAGTATGCCTCATCCATATACTTTTAGAACACGGTTTAGTCGCTCTAAACATCCTTTTCAAAACCATGATAATACTACAGGCTATGATGTATTACTTCTATTTCTATTTATGCTTATACTCATTGATCTCGATGATTAGATATAAAAAATAGGGATGTCTTCATTAGACATCCCCCAGATTGTAGACAAAGTCTACAAGATGGCAGGCTTCCCCGAAATCTGAAGTTCGAGGCGTGCTGAAAGCGAGAGGCCGCAGCGTATACAGAAATACGTAAGGGTTCTTGATTGAATCAACAACGAAGAAATTCAGGTTTCTGGGCAGCCTATAGGGATGTCTTCATTAGACATCCCCATCATTTTTATTATTAAAGTGCTAATATACCTATAACAATTATAATCATTAGTGCCAAAAGAAATACGGCATACATTAAGCTGTTTAGATTAAACCTTAAGACCGATACCATATCCATAAATGTAATAAACTCTTTGTTGACGCTAACCTTAGTAATTCCTTTATGCATCAGATCAGGTTTCTTTATTTTAAGGTTCTCCATGATGTTCTTAGGTTTCCTTATTCTAAAATTTCCTATAATATTCCTTGGCTTCCTTACCTTAATTCCACTTAAAGCTTTTAAAGCACTGGTTATATACTTCACTAGGTTAATTATTCCCCTATCTATAACTTTAAACACTATAGAGCTTGATCTATATAAAAACCTTCCAACGGGTATATAAATATGTCTTTCTAGGCTAATCCATTTTAATGAAGGATTGACATATATAGATCTATCGCCTGCATTTACTCTTAGATAATTCCTTATAAACCCAAAGTATATAATGACACCATAGCCTATTGTAATAAGTGAGCTCTTTATATTTCCAACACTATAAAAATGGGGTTCAATATGCCCATGGGTTTTGAATAATTCATTTGTTCCTTCAAGAACTTCAAGTATTACATTAGGCCTAAGCCCAATAAATATGACAACTAGACTAAGTATTACCATAGGAACGATGGCTCTTTTCTTAAGATGATGCTTATATTGACCTCTATATTCTTCACTTTCTTCCATGAATACCGTTACGAATATTTTTAAAAGATATGCCACTGTAAAACTACTACTTATGGTAAATACCAGCTCAGCTATATCAAACCATCTATTATGATAAATATGATGGGCTTCTGCTAAGGCTTCATGTAAAAGGGTTTTACTTATAAATCCATTAAATCCTGGCATTCCAATTATTGCTAAAAACCCTACCAAAAACAATCCTTTAAGTATAGTTTTATGTTTGCCAAAGCCTCTAATTGTATTGATACTAAGATCATGTAATATCATGTATATTATTCCAGCACAAAGGAATAGTAAGACTTTAAAAAGAGCATGGTTAAATATATGATAGAGTGTTGCATAAACTGCTATCAAGTTATGTTCACCTAAAAGTCCAATAAGTCCTATACCTACTAAAATATACCCTACTTGACTCATGCTGCTATATGCTAGTATCCTTTTTATGTTTCTTTGGAATATTGCTAAAAATCCACCTAATATCATATTTATAAAGCCTAGGATTAATATAACGCTAGAAAGATATATATCACCATTCATAATTATTGCGACCACAATAATTATTCCGAAAATCCCCGTCTTGACCAATATACCGGATAAAACTGCACTTGCCGGTGTAGGAGCAGCAGGATGGGCCTTTGGCAGCCATACATGAAGAGGTACCATACTGGCCTTTACCCCAAAACCTATTATTAAAAGTGCCGAGATTAAATACTTTATATTCCCTAAATTTTTCATTGAAAGAGATAGCAGGCTTATATCAACTGTCCCTAGGTAATCATACATCAAAAATAATCCCATTAAGAGAATAAGTCCGCCGATTATTGCCATGGAAATATATGACCTTCCCGCGTCATGGGCATACTCGTCCTCATCATGTATTACAAGTACGTATGAAGTAAAGGACATAATTTCAAAAAATGTGAAAAGGTTAATTAGATTCTCTGATAAAAATATACCTATGGTGCTTCCAAGGGTAAGCATAAAGAATGCATAATACCTATTTCTATTTTTATATTTTATTAGATATTGGGTTGAATAAATAGTAGTTAGAAACCATATGAAGGATGTTACCCATATGAATAAATATCTAAATACATCTAGTTTTAGAGATAAACCAATACCCATTATATCTGGTATAAATATCTGAACCGGTTCTATGGCTACTTTTTTGAAAAGTAAGCTTACAATTAATAGTTCAACTCCAGTCAAAACTATATTGAATGTATCTCTATATTTTTCACTTTTCCTACCTATAATAAAGCCTATAAGTGAGCCTATCATGGGTAAAAGCAATATAACTAACAGCATAGCTTTATAAAGCATTTTACATCTCTCCTTAAACTACTACTTAAACTACTGCTTAGACAATCCCTTTGACAATATCTTGAATTAGATGCAATACTATATTTGGGAAAAGCCCTAGAGTAATAACTATTCCAGTTAAGACTACTATAGGTGCAAGCATGGCTAAAGGTGGTTCCTTTTTTACTATTTCCTTCTCCTCCCCAGGGAAAAACGCTGTAATCACTATTGGTAACAGGTATGCCGCTGTAAGAAGAGCACTTAAAAGTAAAATTACCACAAATAATATCTTGTTCTCCGAAAGACCCCCGATAGCTAAGTACCATTTACTTACGAACCCATTTGTTGGAGGTATACCTATTAATGATATCGATGATATGGCAAAACACCACATTGTTATAGGCATTTCCTTACCAATTCCCTTGATCTCATGAATGTACTTTTTTCCAGTCTTAAAGTATATAGCACCCACACAGAAAAATAGGGTTATTTTAATTACTGCATGATTAACTAAATGCAAAAGTCCACCTGTTAGAGCTTCTTGATTAAGCAATACTATTCCCAAAAGTATATATCCAAGCTGACTAACTGTAGAATAGGCTAATCTCTTTTTAAGATTATCTTGATGCAGGGCCAGTAGTGACCCCATCAGTATAGTTAATATTACCAATATACTTATATAGTAATTTCCTCTAATTTTATAGAGAACTTGAGATCCAAAAATGAAATAACTCAGTCTAATTAGAGCAAATATACCTGATTTTACTACTGCTACAGCATGAAGAAGGGAACTAACTGGAGTTGGTGCAACCATTGCTGCTGGAAGCCATGAGTGTAGTGGTACCAGTGCAGCCTTTACTCCAAAGCCAATAAACATTATCATGTATATTGTTAATAGCAAATTCTTATTGTCTAGATGCATTCCCTGTAATATCCCATACTCCATAAAGGTTACATTATTGGTTATGGTAAAGAGCAAAATTATACCTAGAAGGGCCAAGGTTGCCCCACCAAAGGAGTATATAAGATATTTTCTCCCTGACCGAAGAGCTTCCTTACTGCCACTATGGATTACTAATGGAAAGGTAGCCAAGGTTAAATACTCATAAAAAATATACAGGGTAAATAGGTTTCCTGAAAAGGCTATACCTACTGTAACTCCCAAGGTTAACATGAAGTATAAAAAGAATCTATTTTCATTTTCCTCATGGGTCATATATAAAGTCGAATAAAATGCTGTAAATATCCACAAAATCGATGCCAATAAGACAAACAACACGCCGAGTTTATCAACTTTAAAGTATATATCTAGTAAGTTATTTATCTTAATCATATGGAAATCCATCGATTGATTATTAGCTAGTAAAGCGATTATAAACAGAAGGTTTATGGATATTGTTGTAATAACATATATATTTCTTCTCTTATCATTTTTAAATTTTATTATTCCCATTGCCAATGCGGCTATTTGGGGAAACAGTATTGGAAAAAGTATCAAAGAATTATTCAAAACGCTTTACCTCCTAAGGTATATCTTATAGGTCATAACTTATGGGTCGGGCACTGGGCACTTCTTATTCTGATAAGAATACTTACGGGTCGGGCACTCGGATACGGGTCATATCTTTTGCGTATCTTTTAGATTTACATACTCTCATAGGTAAACATTAGTCTTTTGTTTATACATCTTATATATATTTTTGTAACGACCCTA
>MDTG01370940.1_pt1 | contig 16668 bp, 13 predicted proteins | sample 811421 | NCBI WGS metagenome assembly MDTG01 (sample SAMN05326645, study PRJNA326480) | marine metagenome | isolation source: seawater | place: Pacific Ocean: South East | collected 2011
GTCGTGCACACCGTTCTGATTGATGTCCGGTGCGGTGCCGTCGGCGAACTCGCACGAGTCGAGGATGCCGTCGTCGTCACAGTCGATGAATATGATCCCGCCGTCCGGCCGCGCGAAGATGTTTCCGGGGTGGGGGTCGGCATGGAAGAAGCCCATTTCAAGCGTCATTCGGAAGACCGCACGAGCACCGTTCTCGACGATCTTTCCTCGGATCTCGGGAGAGAATGTCTCCGGCTCTACGTTGGCGAGCAGTTCCGCCTCGATCTCCTGGAGGCAGAGGACTCGTTTGGTTGTCGCCTCCCAGTAGACCTTCGGGAAATCGATTGAAGGGTCGTCTGCGAAGGCTGCGCGAAGGTTGTCGGTCGAACGACCCTCCTGCATGAGATCCACTTCGCGTTTGAGTTCCCGTGAGAATTCCTCGGCGACTGCGACCGGATCGAATCCCACATTCTCGAAATAATCCTCGACAACGCCGGCGATGAACTGAAGGATCTCCATGTCCGCACCGAGGATGTCTTCGATTCCGGGCCTGAGAATCTTGAGGACGACCTTCTGGCCGTCGGCCAGAACGGCACGGTGGGCCTGCGCCATCGATGCTGCTGCAATGGGTTTTTCCTCGATCGACTGGAAGATTTCATCAAGACCTCCGGAGAATTCACGTTCGAGCTGGCTCTTGATCTTCCCGAAGGGGACCACGGGGCAGTCGCTCTGCAGGCGTTCGAACTCTTCGGCCACTTCGTCCGGTACGAGGTCACGGCGTGTGCTCAGCACCTGTCCCAGTTTGATGAAGGTCGGGCCCAGTTCCTCGATCGCGAGTCTCAATCGGGTCTCACGGGACTGCTGAATGAAGTCCGCTTCGCTGCGGCCTCGGTTGCCGAGTATGCCGAGGGATCGGCTCACGACGGCCGAGAGGCCGGTGTGTCTCACAAAGTCCGCGAATCCATACTTGATAAGCACCGAGAGGATCTGGCGATATCGGCCGAGGTTTCGGAGCTGGTGGGCGAGTTGAACGGGCATCGAGGACTCCTTGTCTGGAGATGCTACCCGTGAACGAGTCAAAACGCACGAGGCCGGAATGGCGCCCTCAGGACAACACTCCGGCCTGGTGATGTTCGGAATGAGAGCAGGCCCCACGCCTGTTCTCACCCAGAAGTCGTGTTCATTCGAAGCCGTTTTCAGGCTCCTGGTCCGATTCGGCTCTTCCATTGCGTTCTCTGTTGGATTGTTCGACCAATCTCCGCAGATATGCGTTTTCACGGCGGGTCGCTTCCAGATCGAAAACGAGGTATTTGACGCTCAATCTGAGGTAGTCCAGAGATTCCTGAAGTTCACCGATCGAGCTCTTGAGTCCGTTCTCATGAAGGCCATCGGTCGAGACGGTCTGAGTCTCGGCATCGGGCTTGCCCGGAAGCTCCTTGATGCGATCGATGAGTTCGGCCATCTTGCGTTGGAACGTGTGTTCGTCCATGTCGTTTTTCCAGTCTTCTTTTTGGTTGTCTTGGTGGACGCGCATGCGTCCATCGAGACAAAGAGAGCATGGATACAGCCGAGGCAAAGTGAGGGCATGTGACATTCCTCGAACCTGCTGATTCGAGTTCCATCTGTAGGATCTGGATGCCTGATAAGGGGGGAAGAAACACGGGCTGCCCGGTAGGCGGTGCCTGGTGCCTTCAGGACCGGCTTCTGGAGCCCTGAAGGGCGACTCTGGCAGCGGGGGGGGCGTTCTTCAGCAGATCATTGACGTTCTCTCGTGTCCGGCGTGCCTCTTCATTGAGTTCCCGGGCCTGCGTGTCACGAGCGCGGCGCCATTGATCGAAGAACGCCTCGAGCTCGTGTCGATTGAATCGGCTCAGCGGATCATCAAGTCCCGTCTGGGCGATCGCCCAGTCGATGAGTGAGCTGCTTGAGGCATCGAATCTGAACAGGGTGAGGGTGCGTTCCAATCTTTTTCGAAGCGACGCGAATGGGTCACTGCACTCGGGTGGGAGGCAGGTCATCGCCTCTTCAGGGCGCTCTTTCATGATTTCGCCAAGCCAGCCACTCTGATGGGACATCTCTCGTGCGGCGAAGCTGTGGTCGTCCTCATCGGCGCGAAGTTCACCCACGCGTTCGATCTCGGCGACGCCTGCGAGAATGGTCTTCATTCCAACGTTGGGGAACTTCACCCAGAGGCGCTGGTCACGTTCGCCCTCACGGGTGAGGTGTTCGACCTTGGTCACCTTGCCGGTGCCCCATTCTGGTCGAGTGCTGAGTTTGAGCTCGTCGCCTTGTCTGTACATGTGATTTCCGAGTCGTGCCCGAAGTTCCGGGTCATCTGGGACAGGACCTCGTCGTCCGTCCGCTGGAGAGTGTGGTGGAGAGCAGGTGCGAGGTTTCGTGGAAGGAAAGCGACCACGATCACGGTGCAGGGTGCTCTTCAATTCAGTGAGTGCTGAGCGGGTGAAGGAGGGGTCTCACGCGCTCTCGCGATCTTCAGTGTACCATCGTTTCACGGAACTTCCAGAGGGTTCGCCGGCATCGTGCCTCGTCTTTCTGCACCTCGAATGTGAGAAACACCGTGGACCAACCTGTCACGATCGCGTTCCTGGGTGATGTGAACGGCGTGCCCGGCCGAAACGTGCTTCTGCAACGTCTCGGAGAGCTTCGAGCGGATCATGCCCCCGATCTGGTGGTCGCCAACGGCGAAAACATACGAAATGGAAGTGGAATCACTCCGGATCTCTTCCGGTGGCTGCTTTCCCACGATGTCGATGCGGTGACGCTCGGCGACCATGTCTTTCGTGATCAGAAGATCCTTCCACAGCTCGAGGATCCCGAAGCGCCGATCTCCCGACCTGCGAATCTCTCCTCGCTCGCGACCGGAAAACGATTGATGAAGCTGCCTCTTCCGAACGGTCGGAACCTCTGGGTGTTCACGCTCCTCGGTCGCATCTTCATGAACCTGCCTGCGAACGATCCCTTCGAAGCCGCGGATGAGTTGCTCGCATCGATTCCTGAAAAGAACCCATTGGTTCTCGTCGAGATACACGCGGAGGCCACCAGCGAAAAGATCGCGATCGGTCATCACCTCGATGGGCGAGTCGCCGCCGTGCTTGGAACACACACGCACGTGCCGACGGCCGACGCTCGGATTCTTCCCGGAGGCACCGCGTTCATGACCGATGTCGGAATGTGCGGTCCCTATGATTCGGTCATCGGACGTCGCAAGCAGGCCGTGCTGCACCACATGCGGACGAACATGCATGCCGCCTTCGACATGGCTTCAGGAGGCGAGGCCATGTGTGGATGCATCGTCAAGATCCGACCTGAAACCGGTTTGAGCATCTCGATCGAACGCATCCAGTACGACGCCGATCAATCGCGATCACCCTTTCGTTGACCGTTCCGTGTGACCCCAGCCGCCACCGCCGGGTGTCTCGATGGTGATGGTTTCGTCTGCCTCGAGTCGGAACTCCTCACTGCCGGACAGTTGGATCGTTCGGCCATCGGCCCTTCTTATGTACTGACATCCTGTGACCCCGGGGTCACCTCCGTGAAGCCCGTAGGGTGGGGTCTTCCTGTGCTGGCCTATGAAGCTGAACTCGAGAGCTTTTCGTGCTCGGATGGTCCTGATCACGCCGTCTCCTCCCTGTCTGACTCCTGCGCCGCCCGATCCCCGGCGGATCTCGAATCGCTCGAGGGTGACGGGATATCTCGACTCCAGGGTTTCCGGATCCGTGATCCGCGTATTCGTCATGTGGGTGTGGACGGCATCGGTTCCATCTGCATGTTCCGTCGCGCCCGAGCCTCCCGCGATCGTTTCGTAGTATCCGAACGTTTCGTCTCCGAAAAGAAGGTTGTTCATCGTCCCCTGGCTGCACGCCGCCAGCTCGAAGGCGAGCATGAGCGTGTCGGTGACCCGTTGCGATGTCTCGGTGTTTCCCGCGCAGACAGCCGGGTCACGTGACGCCTTCCCGGTGAAGTTCGGATTGAGGAAGGATTCAGGCACCAGAAGGTCGACCGGTTCGAGAAGTCCTTCGTTCATAGGAAGCGCCTCGTCGGAAAGAAGACGCATCATGTAGACGGTCGCGCCAAGCGTGATCGAAAGCGGTGCATTGAAATTCATGGGATGGCGGGTTGACGTGCCACTGAAATCAAGCGTCATCCTCTCGCCGTCGGACGTGAGCTTGAGTCGAATCTCCGTTCCATCGTCGAGGTGCTGGAGGACCACTCTGTCCAGCGTTCCAAGTCTGCGCACGGCTCTGCGCGCGGAATCCGCAGCGCGTGTTCTGACGGAATCGGAGAGCGTGATGAATGCCTTCGTGCCGACGGATCTGGCCAGTTCGCTCAGTCTGGTCGCACCATGCCGTATCGAAGCCAGCTGCGCTCTCAGGTCCGCGATGTTCTCGTCCGGTCGCCTGCTTGGAAACGGCGCATTTCGAAGCACGGCTTCGACTTCGTCGAAACACGCTTCGCCGTCCCTGACGAGAAGCATCGGTGGGATGATCACGCCTTCCTCTTCGAGGGTCGAGGCGAACGGTGGGGTCGATCCGGGGCGGGTTCCGCCAATCTCGGCATGGTGCGCTCTGACTGCGACATGCCCGATGCTTCTTCCGGAATCGTCATGGACCGGTGCGATCAGCGTGACGTCCGGAAGGTGTGATCCGCCGCAGGCAGGATGGTTGGTGACGATGACGTCCCGAGGGCCAGGCTCGAGTCGTGCGATGGTCTCTCGGACGCAGAGTCCCATCGAACCAAGATGGATAGGCATGTGCGGGGCGTTGACGAGAAGCCTGCCCGCCTCATCGAGTACGGCGCATGAAAAATCCAGCCGCTGTTTGACGTTCACGGAGAGTGCGGTTCGTTCGAGAAGGCGCCCCATTCCGACGGCGATGTCGCCGATTCGTGCCGTCACGATTTCAGAGGCTGCCACGCCATCGGCGTCGAGCGACGACGTCATCGGCGTCGACCTGTGAAGCATGAGGGCCTTGTCGTCAAGCATTTCCAGGGTCCAGCCAGATTCGACGACGAGTGTTGCGCCAGTGTCGTCGATGATGGCCGGGCCGTTGATCAGTGCGTCGGCGCTGAGTTCCGAGCGATGGTGCAGGGTCGCCTCGCGCCATCCATCGGGCGTCAGCATTCTCATTGTCTGCGAAGACTTCGCACGGTCTCCGGGCGTGGCGGCTGTCGGGCTCTGGGGTGCTGGTGTGCTTCTTCGGTTTTCAAGAGTGACGATAACGCGAGCCCATGCCACTTCCACGTCTCGTGCGGGCGGTGGGTATCCATAGAGCCGGATGAACCGTTCACGAAATGTCTCATGCAGGTCCCGGCCGGATTCGTGATCGATCTGGATCACCTCGTCCTGGCCCGTGAGTCGCAGTGCGACAATGCAACGGGTTTCGTGTTCGGCCAGGGTTTCCGAAAATCGTGATCTCGCGACGGAGGTGAGATTCTCAAGGAGTGCGGCGAGTTCGGAGGCCATCTCCTTGAGGGGGCGACCAATCTCCATTTCCTCGAACCTCTGTTCGGGTGCGTCCAGAACGCCCTCAGCGCTCAGCAGTCCCGCGTTGGGTGGAAAGAGGATCCTGTCGATTTCAAGTCGGTCCGCGATGGCGCAGGCATGCTGGCCGCCCGCACCCCCGAAGGGTACGAGTGTGTGTTCCGAGGGATCCGCGCCTTCGCGCAGTGAGATCGACTGCATCGCCTCCGCCATGCGTTCATTGGCTACTTCCAACAGGCCGATCAGGAGCTCCTCACGACCGGGTCTTCGGCGTCCCGAGCTCACCATGGAATCAGTGAGTGTTTCGAGGGCTGATTCCGAGGCCTTGATGTCGACCGGTATTCCGAATCGATCCGCGCTGACTCTGCCCGCAAGAAGATTCACATCGGTGACGGTCAGCGGGCCACCCGCTCCGTAGCAGGCGGGCCCCGGACTGGCTCCGGCACTTTCCGGCCCCACAGAGAGTCCCTCAGCTCCGATCGAACAGATTGAACCACCGCCTGCGGCCACCGTCTCTATGGACAGGCAGGGTGCCTGCACTCGAGCAGGACCCACCCTCGTTTCATATCTGTAGAGCATGCGACGATCCCACCGTGAGACATCGGTACTCGTGCCACCCATGTCGAAGCCGAGGATTTTCGTTTCTCCGGAACGTGCTGCCGCGACCGCAGCGCCGACGACGCCGCCGGCGGGTCCGCTCAACAGGCCATCCTTCGCCAGAAAGGACTCTTCGGATGTCAGTCCGCCCGAGCTCGTCATCACCGAGACGCACCGCTCTGAGCTGCACTCGGGAAGAAGTCCCTCGATGAAGGATTTCATGATTCCTCGAAGTGCAGCTTCCACGCCCAGTGTTTCAGTCCTGGCGCAGAGTCCGTGGGCCGTCGAAAGTTCGGTGGCACGGATCACGTTTCTTATTCCTCGGTCGCGGAGTTCCCTGGCAAGGGCACGTTCGAAATCGGGATCGAGGTACGCGTGGATGAGACTGATTCCGCAGGCTGAGACACCTGCCTCTGTGAGTTCCCGTGCAATCTCGTCCAGTTCACAGGCGTCTGGGAATCGAACGGTTCGGCCTTCATGATCGAGCCGCGCCGTCGTCGTGAACGTCTTCTTCGCGATCAGTGCCTCGCGATGATTGTCCAGTGCGAACAGGTCCCGTCGGCTCTGGTCTCCAATCGCGAGGAGATCGCTTAGCCCACGGTTGAGGATCAGGGCGAAGTCATCTCCCTTGCCCTCGAGCAGCGCGTTCGTACCTCGCGTGGTCGCCACGCGCAGTTCGAGGTCGGGGAATGGATCACCTGGAAGCGAATCGAGTAGAAGATGAAGTGCCAGTCTTGGGGCATCGAACGGGGCGGTCAGTTCGATGACGCTTCCGAGTGCGACTCTGATGGGCTCATCGAGTCTCACGACCTCACTATCCGAGTCGAGGACAGTGGGCACCGTATGCATGCCGATCGCTCTGACCTGGAATGACCGAAGGAGTCGGCTGGGAACGATGAGGCCGTGGAAGTCCACTCGATAGGCGTTGTCTCCGAGGTCCTCTTTGATTCGAGCACGTATCGATCCATTTGAAAGGACCTTCACACGGCTCAGATGCCCTTCTGGGGAGCGTGCCACGGCATCGGTGAAGGTGCCACCGGTGTCGATGGCCACCCTCCAGGGCCGTTGGATAGTGTTCTCCGGGCAATTCATGGCTTTGGGAGGCTACCATGTGGGCCAAGAACGAGGAAACAATGATCGCTCCATCAGAAGTCAGGAAAAATCGAACGGGTTCGGCACACAAGGGCTGGGTGCTCATCGCCGTGGTTCTGTGCGGTGTCGGATTGGGTCTGATCGCTTTTCGCCCTGCGGCCCCGACGGAAGCCGTTCGCTCCGAAGACCTTTCACCGGTCCCCGGCAGCTTCGGTGCCTTGACGTTCACGTCATTGGATGGCGGTACCGTGTCCATGTCCCAGTTTCTCGGAAGGCCGATGCTGGTCGAAATCTGGGCGACATGGTGCGCGCCCTGTGTGAAAGCCCGCAAACAACTGCATCTCATGGCTGATGAAGCCGAGCGCTACGCCAGCCTGATCGCGCTCTCGGTTGATCGTGGTGGGACGGGCGTCGTGAGCAACTATCTCGCTGGGAAGAACGAAGCTCCGACATCCTGGGTGGATCTCATGGCTGATGATCCCATGTTCCGATCGGTGATCGGTCCACATGATGAACGAGCCACCATTCCCAAGCTGATCTTCGTCGACGCACGTGGACGGATCGTGGACATTGAATACGGCATTCCCAATTCCAAATGGGTCCTGAATCGTCTGAAGGCACTCGCATCCGCCGGGCCGCGCGGCTGAACCACCATGGGCATCATCGTCGATCTCATCTATCTCGTAGGTCTTCTGGTCGCCTCGCCGATTCTGGTGCCTCGTCTTTTTCTTCGTTGGAAGAGTCGCTACGACTGGCGCGCTCGTCTCGGGCATGTCTCCGTGCCTGCGGTCGGGTCGAAGCACAGGATCCTGATTCATGCGGTGTCGGTGGGTGAGGTCAATGCCATCGAGGTGCTGGTGCAGCAATGTCTCGAACAGCCGGATCCGTGTGAACTGATCGTCGCCGTGACCACTGAGACCGGATTCGACCGCGCATCGACCTTGTATGGCGATCGCCTCTCGGTGATCAGGTATCCACTGGATTTCAGTCGAAGCGTACGCCGTTTTCTCGACGTGGTACGACCCGATCTCGCAGTCATGGTCGAACTCGAACTCTGGCCGAACTTCACTCGGGCATGCCAGAAACGGGGAATACCGCTGGCGGTGATCAACGGCCGTCTCAGCGAGCGGAGTTTTCGTGGCTATTCACGCGCAGGCTTCTTCGTGAGATCCATGTTCCGAAGACTTGATGCCGCCGCGGTGCAGACCGAACGGTATGCGAAGCGATTCCAGTCTTTGGGAGTTCCGTCATCAGCCGTGACCGTGACCGGAACCATGAAGTGGGATGCCGCCGGATCGGGGCCTGATGTCGAAGCCGCAGGCGCGCTTGGGAAGTCGCTGGGCATCGATCCCGGCATGCCCTTGATCGTCGCAGGTTCTACCGCGCCGGAGGAGCACGCGCTTCTTCGAGACGTCCTCCCGGAAGGTGTTCAGCTTCTCTGCGCGCCCAGGCGTCCCGAGTGGTTCGAGGCGGCGGCAGCCGATCTTGAGGGGTGCGCTCGACGCAGTCTTGGGCAGGCTGGAAGTCGCAAGCACCTGTTCCTGCTCGACACGATCGGCGAGCTCGATGCCGCCTACGCATTGGCCGACGTGGTCGTCGTGGGAAGAAGTTTCGGAAGTCTCCATGGCAGTGACATGATGGCACCTTGTGCACTCGGCAAGCCGGTCGTGGTCGGTCCCTCCACGGGCGATTTTACCGACACCGTGGAGAAACTCGTTGCCGGGGGTGGGCTGGTGGTCACGAATGCCGATGGTCTGGGTGCAGTCCTTCGATCTCTTTGCGGTTCTTCCTCGGAGCGTTCCGAACTTTCCGAGCGCGCGCGCCTGGTGGTTCGAGAGCAACAGGGTGCGACCAAGCGAACTCGTCTCATCCTCGAGGGGTTGTTGGGCGAAGCGGGAAGCGAACGGCGGGCCAGTGATGCGTGAGTTCGAGGTGATTTCAGGAATCAGGCGAGGCAATGCCTCGCTGGGTGAAACGGTTCTGGTCCCACCAGGCGATGATCTGGGGGCGATTTCACTTCCGGATGGTGGGGGAGTGGTCCTTGCTGGAGTGGATCAGGTCATCGAGGGCGTTCATCTTCCTCCGGATGCGGCACCTGAACGATTCGCATGGAAAGTCGCGGCCAGATCATTGAGCGATGTGGCCGCCATGGCAGCTCGTCCCGTCGGCATGGTCGTGGCGGCATCCCTCTCGCCAGCGATCGACGCTGAGTGGGCCATGCGATTTTCTCATGAACTTCGACGAATCGGTGCTCTGCACCAGTGCCCTGTGATCGGTGGCGACATCGCGGTGCTTCCCTCGTCCGACTCGCCGATGGTCTTCTCCGCGACTGTTCTCGCGGCTCCTGATGCCGAAGTCTCCGGTCGAATGGTTCTTCGAAGCGGTGCTCGTCCGGGAGATCTCGTCTGCGTCACTGGATCGTTCGGATGTTCCCTCGATTCCGACGGCGCCGGGCATCATGAGGCATTCATGCCACGAGTCGATGTCGCGCTTGGTTTGCATCGACTTCTTGAAGATCGACTGACCAGCATGATCGACGTCTCTGATGGACTCGGCTCCGAGCTTCTTCATCTGTCCCGTGAGTCCTGCGTCCGGATGGTTGTCGATGAGGCAAGAATCCCGAGGCGCTCGGGCGCTGGCATCGATCAGGCTCTCTTCGATGGTGAGGACTATGAATTGTGCTTCACCGTCTCGGGTGATTCGAATCCTCCATCCTTGATCGAAGATGTGCCAGTGACGGTGATCGGCATCGTTGAGTCAGGCAGTGGCGTCCATCTGAGTGATGGCCTGACGACGAGGCCGGTGGAGGCCTCCGGCTGGGAGCATGGAAGCGACGTCGCTGAAGGCGAATGCGGGAGTGATTCGAAAGGGGATTCGCTATGACCCAGGACATGACGGCTTTTCTCGCCGATGCCGATGAGACCGAGGCGTTCGCCAAGGCACTCGGTTTTCTCTGCAAGGGTGGCGAGCGGATCGCGCTCACCGGAGAGATGGGGGCCGGCAAGACGACATTCGTTCGCGGGCTCGCGGCGGGTCTTGGCGTCGAGCCCCATGAGGTCTCAAGTCCCACCTTCACGTTGATCCACGTACACGAGGTCGATGGATGCAGTGGGGTGGAGTCTCTCGTACACGTGGATGCCTACCGCCTCGAAGAATCCTCGGAACTGATCGATCTCGGCTGGCATGATTTGGTCGAGGATCCTCGAAACGTCATGGTGGTCGAGTGGCCCGAGAAGGTCGGACCTTCATTGGGTGATTACGTGCTTGGGATCAGGCTCTTTCATTCCACCGATGAATCAAGCGGACTGCCCGGTCGTGACGTGGTGTTCGAATCCTCGTTTCCGATCGAACTCAAGCGGCAGTTGCTCACCTCGTGTCGGACATGTGGTCGCACTTTGCATGCAGGTGTTCGTTCGTTTCCGTTCTGTGGAAACAAGTGCCGGATGGCCGACCTTGGAAACTGGTTCGATGGAAACTACTCGGTGTCACGCGAGATCGAAGAGGATGACCTCTTCGATTCCGATCTGAGTTAGTCCATGGCGAGCTCTGTGGATTCCTCTTCATGATCCTCCACCGGGCTGAGGGCATAAATCTGGAATCGGTGCCCTGTCGGTTCCCACCCGAGCTCGCGACAGATCTTATCTCTGAGTTCGGTGATCTCCCTGTTCGAGAACTCGACCAGGCGGCCTGTTCGCATGCAGACCATGTGATCACGTGGCTCGAGGCCGTAGATGAGTCTGTAGTGTGCCTGCTTGGAATCGAAGAGGGCCTGAGTGATGATTCCCGCTTCGACGAGCAGGCTGATCGTGCGATAGATGGTGGCCTTCGAGACTCGGTGATTTGACCCCCGCATGTCGAGGAGCAGTTCCTCGACTTCGAAGACGTTGTCGCGGTCGATGATCGCATCAAGGATCTGGGCGCGTTCGGGTGTGTACTTCAGGCCCTTGGACTTGAGGTATCGACGAAACACCGAGCAGATCGGTGCCATCAGTTGAGGAAGATCCTGTCGGGATGATTCTGGTGGGTTGTCCATGGTCAGAGTGTACTTCCTCAGTGATACGTGGAGAATGGGATCATGAGAATACTTGCTCTCCAGCCTTGGGATGATGGATCGCACAAGACCGTTCGGGATTCCATAGAGCGCCACTCACGGCATGAGTGGACGTGGTTCGGACTTCCCGGCAGGGAGGTCAGGTGGCGAATGCGGCTTGGGGCGGCGCGACTCCTGCACGACGTGGAGCGCAGTGGTGCCTTGCGCGATGGATTCGATGCCATCTTCTGCACCGGACTGCTGGACGTGGCGCAGCTTCGATCGTTGCTTCCAAGCGGACTTCGTGGCATCTCAATCACGATGTACATGCATGAAAATCAACTCGTGTATCCGATCGGCCCCGAGGTCTCGGATCGAGATGCTGAGCGGGATGGGCACCTGGCCGCCACGAACATCAGCAGTCTTCTCGCAGCGGATCAGGTCATCTTCAACAGTTCATTCAACATGACATCGTGCCTGGATGAGATGCCAGGATTTCTTGGTCGGTCCAGGACGCGGTATCCGGTCGATGAATGGCGATGTCGGATTCAGGAGGCTTCGACCGTATGCTGGCCACCGGTCGAGCCAATACCCGAGGCGGTTTTACGTAAGACGGAGAATCATGATTATCGGGACGAGCATCTCGTTGGCTGGCCGCATCGATTCGAGCATGACAAGGGGCCCGATGAACTGCTTGACATCATCAATTGCCGGTCTGGCAGCGATCCGCTGAGATTCAGTCTCTTCGGTCAGCGCTACGGTCGTGTGCCCGAGGCACTTGTCGAGCTCAGATCCAGGCACGGTTCTCGAATTGTCTGTGACCAATGGTTTGATGACAGGGAGCGATATCTCCTCGAACTGGCCCGTTGCGGGTGGGTCTTGTCGACCGCTCGGCATGAGTTCTTCGGTATCGCCGTCGTCGAGGCGTTGTTGTGCGGGTGTCTCCCGTGGCTTCCTGATCGTCTCAGCTACCCCGAGTTGCTGCCCGGCGAGGCAAGGGGTCTCACTCCGATCAATCGCCCGGAGGATCCGGCGGCACTCAGGAGCGCCATTCGAAGCCATCTCGAGCCAGCGATAGCCCCGAATGCGATCCGGCGCCTCGACCAGCTTCTTGAGTCCCCCCCTGACTCATAGCCCAAGGTCCCATAATGGGTGTTACGTAAAATCGAACATCGGTCTGAATGGGCCTGATCCCAGCTTTCGCCACTTCTACCGTGACTTGGAGCATGGCATCGGAAGTCAGCCGGCCAGAACGGCGGCACCAATCAAGATGATGGCGAGGTCCACGATCGCGTGGCTGATCCAGCCGGGCGTCAGGCTCGACGACCTCGCTCGAAGGATCGACCACAACGCACCTCCGGCGAAGACGCCTGCGGAGCCGAGCACGGTGAGCGTCACTCCGAAGTAGGCGCTCAGAACGAAGACGTGATGCAGTGTGAAGATGGCAGCCGAGATCGGTATCACGATGTGCCAGGGCAACTGAAGCGTGCGGAGCCTGCCATCAACGAACCACCGAAAGGCGATTTCCTCAAGGAGGCTGTTACCGATGCAGAGCCAGGCTCCAAAGAGCCAGAATTTCCAGGCTGCACCCAGCCCGTTTTCCTCGACAACGGACACCAGCGAGCTGGTGTCCGTCCTTGCCTCGAGCATCAGGAACCACACCATGAGGATGAGGCCCCCGATCACCACCCCGCTGCCGAGGCCGTTCACAAGCCCTGCGGCATCGAGCTTGAACGATGGTCGATCTTCTCTCACGCACTTGAACCAGAAGATGAATGGCAGACCGTACAGCACGGCCTTGCATGTCGCGTAGATCGCACTTCCCAGCGGACCGGGCCAGAACCAGAGCGCGCTCAAGGTTCCCAGCGTTGGAGCGATCACGACAGGCGCGAGCAGCAACAGAGCTCTGCCACGGTGAGCGACTTGGGGTCGTGGTGCTGTTTTCGCCAAGTCAGATTCCATGGAGTGGGCGAAGCTTGCTCTCGAGGTAGTTGAGAAGCGGCTTGGCGCTGAGCGGCTTGCCGGTGATCATCTGGCACAGCTCGGCCGCACCGTAGCGGCGGCCGTGCTGATGGATGTTCGTTCTCAGCCAGTCAAGCAAGGGCGTGAATTCTCCTCGTTCGAATCCGGAGACCATCCCGGGCACCTGTTCGCACGCGGTCTCGAAGAACTGCGCGCAATACAGGTTGCCGAGGGTGTAGGTCGGGAAGTACCCGATGGCACCCATGGACCAGTGGACGTCCTGCAGGCATCCATTGGCGTGATCTGGAACGTCCAGGCCGAGATAAGACTTGTACATTCGGTTCCATTCGGCGGGAATGTCCGCGGCTTCGAGGTCGCCGGACATCATGCCCCTTTCGAGTTCGAATCGGATCATGATGTGGAGGTTGTAACTGGCTTCGTCAGCTTCGACTCGAATGAAGCCGGGTCGCACGATGTTCGCGCCTTGATACAGTTCTTCGTCGGAGAGGTTCGCGACATCCTTGCCCAGCATCTTCCGGGCAAGCGGGCCGCACCAGTTCCAGAATTCCCGGCTTCTTCCCACCTGGTTCTCCCACATCCTGCTCTGGCTTTCGTGGATTCCAAGCGAGATCGCTTCGCCGAGTGGTGTTCCGACATGTTCGAAGGGAAGCCCCTGCTCGTAGAGACCATGTCCGCTCTCATGCATCGTCGAACCGAGTGCATCGTTGACCTCGGTGTCCTGAAACCGAGTCGTCATGCGGACATCGTTGCAATGGCTGCCACCGCAGAATGGATGGACTGAACGGTCCAGTCGGCCTCGATTGAAATCAAAGCCCAGTCGTTCGGCGACTTCACGTACGAAGGCCTCCTGTGATTCGATGGGAACGACGGCTTCGTTGAAGAGATTGCTTGGCTTGTCCGGGCCTTCACGCAGGTCTGACATCAGCGAGGCAAGCGAGTCCCTGAGTGGCGTGAAGACCTCGGAGATGTCGCTGGCGCGCATCCCGGGCTCATAGGTGTCGGCCAGTGCGTCCCAGCGCTCTCCTCCTTCGGGGACACCGAGACAGTCGGCTTTCTGACGATTGAGTTCGATCAGTTTCTCGAGGTGCGGGCGAAAATGCTCGAAGTCGTCGGCCTTGCGAGCGACCGCCCATTCGTGTTGCCCGATGGATGAGGCACGAGCGATCTCCTCGACAAGCTGGGCTGGCAGCTTGGTGGCCTGTTCGTAATCTCGTCTGATCTCGCGGAGGTTTGCAGCCTGTTCGGAGTCGGCTGAGCATTCATCCGTGGCAGCATCGAGCATGTCTGAGATTTCGGACGTCGTTCTCATCTGATGTCCGAGTCGTGCGAGCTGGGCCAGCTGTCGACTTCTGTATTCAAGCCCCCCTTCCGGCATCATCGTTTCGTGGTCCCATCCGAGGATCGAACCGGTCGCTCCCAGAAGGGATCCCTCCTGGGTCAATTCGATGAGGCGCTGATAGGCACTTGTGGTGGCTGCGTTTGACATGTGTCGTGTTCTCCGTGTGTTGGGTCAATCATAGCACCGGGCACGATTGGTTTGGCCCATGAAAAAAGGCCCTCCTCGAAACGTTCGAGGAGGGCCAGGGATTCATGGTCGGCACCCTTGGTCAGGGCCGCCGGGTCACTCCCCCGCTTCGGGTTTCGCGACCTTGGTCTCAAGCAGTTCGATGACGGCGAATCTGGAGTCGTCAACTCTGTTCTTCGCGTAATCCAGAGCGTTCCGGCCCCGGACGTCAACTGCGTTCGGGTCCATGCCGCTGTCGATCAATCGCTGGACGATCGCAGCATTGCTGAATTCAGCGGCGATGTGAAGTGCGTCGGCGTCGAGCCTGGTCTTGGCGGAGGTGTCCACGCCCGAGGCGAACAGCAGTTCCACCGATTCGATCTTGCCGCTGCGAGCGGCGCGCATCAGAACAGACTCCCCGTTCAATGCGTCGACCGAGTTCACATCCGCACCGGCTTCGATGAGAATCTGCATGGAGGCTGACTTTCCGGTCTGTGCGGCCCAGGTCAATGGAGTCAGGCCGTTGATGTCCTTGACTTCGATTTCGCCACCGGCGTCGACGACGAGTTTGAGAGTCTCGGGAGATCCGAGGCCTGCTGCCCAGAGGACGGCGTTGCCACCGACAAGGTCACGCTTGTTGACGTCTGCGCCCGCCTCGAGAAGCATCGCGGTCATCTCGACCATGTTGTTTTCCGCGGCATGCTCAAGTGGGGTCTTGCCTGCCTGGTCCCCGATGTCGGGATTCGCTCCACCCTCCATGAGTGCAGTGACGACTTCGACGTGGTTTCCACGTACGGCCCAGTGCAGTGGAGTGCGACGGCCGTTCGAGTCTGGCTGGTTTGGGTCCTTGCCTTCAGCGAGGAGCAGCTTCACTCTGTCTGCGTCACCCGAACGTGCGGCTCCGCTGAGATCATTGATTCCAGGTTTCATTCCATCCGCGCTTGCGACGCCAGGGGCGACTGGAGCACGCTTGGAAGCCCGTCGCTTGACGAGCGTCGATACCTGTGATGATTTGGGGTGATCGAGAAGGAAGCTGACCTTGACGGGACGTCCTTCGGTCTCCCATGCGTTCCAGTCGATCTGGATCGTGTGCTCCATTGCTGCATCCCTCGAGTATTCGCCCACGACGTCAGGGCGGACTCCGGTGATCGAGAAGGGTGTGCCATCGACGGAGGTCAGCACGATCGAGTCGCTCATTGCAGCCTCTTCGAGGCGTGCGGGGACGATTGCCGGCTCGATGGAGACGTATTCGGCAACGTCACCGACGACCTGAAGGATCTGTGATTGATAGCCTTCGATCTGGAAGGTCACTCGCTTCCTGAGCTTGACGCCCTGCTTCGCGCCGGGCTTGAGTGTCACGTCGATGTCTGCGCTTCCACCTGGAGGAATGGGTTCTTTGGGCCATCCGAGTGTGGTGCAGCCGCAACCGGGGATCGCCTTGGTGATCGTCACTGGCTGATCCGTGGTGTTGACCAAGGTGACGGTGCCGGTCTTGGCGATGTCAGCGGACATCTCGCCGAGATCGAGCGGGTCTGGTTCGAAGCGAATCGGACCGCTGGTGAGTCCGGCTGACTGAGGCTGAGCCGCACGTGCGTCCTTCGAGCTCGGCATGACATCGAGGCCGTTGGTTGCGTCAGGCTTGGTGACGTCGAGCTTCTGATTTTCTACCGCTGACATGTTTCCTGAGGCGGATGGCTTCATGTCGGTTGCAGGGGCCGAGCTCGTGGATGCTGATTCACTCGAGGTCGGCGAGGGAGATCCTCCTGAATCACCGCATCCGATGAGGCAGAGTGGAACCGCCAGGAGGCAGGTGCCAAGCAAGCCGAAGTTGATGTGTCGTTTTTTCGAGGGGATCGCAGTCATTTTTCTGGCTCCGAGGATCATCTCAATGAATTGGGGTTGAGTTGTTCACAATAAAAGGTGTTCATTCAAGGATACACGGATCAAACGGACCCCGGACTTCATCATATACGGCCCAAAGAC
>MDTG01370915.1_pt1 | contig 16667 bp, 16 predicted proteins | sample 811421 | NCBI WGS metagenome assembly MDTG01 (sample SAMN05326645, study PRJNA326480) | marine metagenome | isolation source: seawater | place: Pacific Ocean: South East | collected 2011
AAAATTTAAATTATCGCGGGGTGGAGCAGTCTGGTAGCTCGTCAGGCTCATAACCTGAAGGTCGTAGGTTCAAATCCTACCCCCGCAACCAAGAACTATAAAAATTTTTTTATAAAGCTATAAACTTTTGCTAAGCAGTAGAAAGCTAAACCTTTAAATGTTTTATAATCTAAATGTCTCAAAATAATGTTTGTATTATTGCTCCAATATTTTTTATAATTTTCATCTCCCAATCCAAAATCAAAAACTGCTAATCTATTATTTACTGATAATTCTATGAGATATGAGATTAAAACTTTTCCAGGTGAAAATTTATTGAATTTGTTCGAGAATGTAACTGGCATATAATAATAAAATCTTTTTTGAAAAATAAAGCCAATATTTGCAGCAATAATTTCATTATTAATTTTTAAGACACTAATTTTAATAAAATTGTTATTTTCTTTTTTTAAATTTTTAAATAATTGTATCATTTTATCGTCTAGATGGTGTTTTATTTTTTTTTTGTCAAGATATCTGGCTTTTTCAGATATTATTTCATCTATTGCCAAAACATTATTGTTTGGGTCTAAATTGAAAAATTCTACTTTATTTTCACTTAAGAGTTTTTTTTTAGTTCTTTGAAATTCATTTAAAAATTTTTTATTTTCAATTTCTTTTAAATAATTTTCATAGTTTGAATTTAAATTAATTGAGTAAATTTTTGAAAAAGGATAATTGTTTAGATAAATAGCGAAAGGATTTTCACAACCGTTTAGTGTCTTTAGTTGTTTATTTAAAAAAATAATATCAATGTTTTTAAAATTTTTTATAATTCTATCCCACAATTGTTCAAAATGCTTCTCATTTGTTACAAAATTTTTAAAATCACACATTATAGGGCCGCAATAGTCTAATTCTTTTGTTCCAATCCATTGTAATATTTTCAGACCAAATGTTTCTTCGACATGAAATGGTAAAATGCAAAAAATTTTGTTATTTGAGGATAGAACTACAAAAATAAAGTTTCCGTTTTTTCCTTTTATAAAATTATTAATAAAGAAGTAGGTTTGGAAAATAAATAAATTTCCATTTTTTTCTAAATTAAGCCAACTATTTTTAAGTTCATCATTAATGTCTTTGTAAATTTTAATATCAATTTGATTTGTTATCATGTGTTCAAAATCTTTTTAAAGTTTTTATTAAAGTAAAACCTGAATTTTCAATTCCCTTTTTACTAAAAATATTACTTTGAAGTGTATAAATAATTAATCTGTGACCTTTAAATTTTTTGTTAATTAAAAGTAATAACTTTGAATAGTAACCTTTGTTTCTATAAGCCTCTGGTGTGATAAAATCAAATAGTATCATTTTATTTTTTAAACTTATTTTTTTGTTTATTTCCTCAATTAACCAATCATTTCCTTTAAATATCCATCCGCTTGATAATAAACGATCTTTATTCATTAAAGCTAAAAAAGACTGTTTCTTTTTAAACCTTTTTTTTTTATTTTGAAATTTTTTGAAATAACTAAGTAGTTCTTTTTTTTTGATTTTGACAAAAGAATTATATACATGGAGTTTATATTTTTTATCTAAATTTATTGGCGAATATAACTTATTTTCATATATATCAACGATTTGAAAATATGAATAAATTTTCTTTAATTGTTTAAATATATTATACATACCACATTATTTTTTTTAACAAATTTGTAGGTAAAAATAAAAAGATTAAATTTTTTATTTTGTATTTTAAACTTTTACTTGCTAAGAAAAACTTCAGAGATCTATAGAAACTACCCTCGAGTTTTGTATTAATAAAGTTTTTTTGTTCTATCTTTTGCTCTATTATTTTTTTTTCTAAATTTTTTAACTGTTTCTTATTTTTTTTTAACCAATGTTTTAATTCTTTAATTTCATTTTCTCTATTAACAAAAGATAAATTACTTCCATGTATTCTATAGGTGGCAACTGGATTTTGAATAACACCGAATTTATGTTTTTTAGATAATTTTATAAATAAATCAAAATCTCCAATATGATTATAATTTTCATTAAAAATATTTTTCCTCAAGTTTAAAATTTTCTTTTTAATAATTGTTGAAATTATCCCCACGCAATAATTATTAATTAAGTCATTGTAAATAAAGCCCTCGGGTAATTTTTTTTTCCAGTATACTTTAGATTTATTAAAATTTTCATTTCTGATCCACATATTGCCATATACCACTCCAATATTTTTATTAGAAAATAATTTTAATTGATTTTTAAGTTTATCTTTTTCCCACACATCATCCGCATCAATAAATGATACAAAATCACCCTTACATTTTTTTATTGCAAAGTTTTTTGCTTTATATAACGAGACGTGCTTTTTTGACTTAAAGTATCTAAATTTTTTTGATTTGAAAGAATTAAAAATTTGTCTACTTTTATCAGTAGACTTATTATCCCAAAAAATTAATTCCCAGTTTTTATAAGTTTGAGAAATAATGCTTGATAAAGCCTCTTCTAAGTATTTTTCTCCATTATAACAATTAAGGATTATTGAAATTAATTTATTTTTATTTTGCATTAGTATATCTTTGTAATAAATTTACTTTATATAAAGACTTATTAATATTAACAAAAATTTTAATGATAAAACTTAAAAAAAATAAAGGTATTCTTATTAGATTTGATGATATTGCTGAAAATATGAACTGGCAACTTATGGATAGATGTGAAAATTTATTTGAGAAATATAACATAAGACCAGTAGTAGGGGTTATTCCTTTAAATAAAGACAAAGAACTTTTATCTTATCCAAAAAGAGAAAATTTTTGGAAAATTGTAAAAGGTTGGGAGTCTAAAAAATGGGAAATTGCAATGCATGGTTATACTCATATTTACGATACTAGCACTAATAAAAAAGACTATTTTAGTTATGGTGGAAAATCAGAATTTTTTGGTCATTCTATCGATGATCAAATAAATAAAATTAAAGAGGGATTAAAAATTTTTAGCAATAATAACATAAAAATTAGAGTATTTTATGCTCCAAATCATACTTACGATGAAAATACATTTAAAGCTTTGAAGATTTGTGGCATCAATCAGGTAATCGATGGGTATGGGTTAGTACCCTATGAGGAAAAAAATATAAAATTTATTCCTCAATTATTCTATAATTTAATTTCTTTACCTTATGGAGTTCAAACTACACAAATACATTTAAATTATTGGAATGATACTGATTATAAAAAATTTGAGGAATTCATTAAAAAAAACCTAAATAAAATAATTGATTACGATCAAGCATTATCAAAAATTGATAATGGTTCTTATAATAAATTTTTAAATTTTACTGTTAAAAATATTCTTAAAACAAAAAGATTATTATTTAATTAAATTTTAAAATTGGATTTTTTACTATCTTTAAGGAAACCTCTCACTGTATCTAAAGTAAGCAAATTAAAGGATTTTCCAAATTTATCAATTTTATTTATAATTTTTGGTGGCATAGTAATAATATTACAATTAAGTTGTTGGGCTTGAATAAAATTATAAGCTTCTCTTGTGCTGGCCCAAAGTATTTCTATGTTTTTATTTTTTTTAGTTAACAAAATACTTTTTTTAAAGATAGGAACTGGATCTTTCCCGCTATCACTCATTCTTCCTGCAAATATAGATATAATCGATTTTGTTTTTTTATTAAGACACTTAACTATTTTTTTAGTTTGCTCAAAAGTGTATACTGCTGTTATATTTAATTTAATGCCTTTTTTACTCAATTCTTTTATTGCGGGACCCATAAAGACCCCTTTGGAGTTAACTACAGGAATTTTAACATAAACATTTTTTCCCCATTTATTAATCTTATAAGCTTGTTCTAAGATTTGTTTATGATTATCAGCAAACACTTCAAAAGATATTGGTTTTTTTCTACATACTTTCAAAATTTTTAAACAATAATTTTTATAGTTTTTTGCTCCCGCTTGTCTCATAAGACTTGGATTGGTAGTAAAACCATTGACCAAAAATTTATTATTATAAAATTTAATGGTTTTGAAATCAGCAATGTCGCAGAAAATTTTTGTTTTCATTACTCCAAATTTTTTACAATATCCTCAGTCATCTTTTTTGCATCAGCAAATAACATTAGTGTATTTTCTTTATAAAAAAGCTCGTTATCTATACCTGCATAACCAGGCGATAAACTTCTTTTCACGAACAAAACTGATTTGCACTTTTCTACATCTAAAACCGGCATTCCAAATATTGGGCTCTGAGGATCTGTTTTTGCGACTGGATTAGTAACGTCATTTGCGCCTATAACAAACGCAACGTCAGCGTTTGCAAAATCATTATTTATATCTTCTAATTCAAACACCTCATCATAAGGGACATTAGCTTCAGCTAAAAGCACATTCATGTGTCCTGGCATTCTTCCTGCAACTGGATGAATTGCATAGGTAACTTTAATGTCATTTTTTTTTAATTTATCTACCATTTCTCTAAGCGCGTGCTGAGCTTGAGCCACGGCCATTCCATAACCTGGCACTATAATTACTGATGAAGCATTTTTCATAAGAAAAGCAGCATCTTCAGCATTTCCACTTTTGACAGGTTTTTCTTTTTTATCCTCAAATTTTTGAGATGTATTTTCAGCACCAAAACCTCCTAAAATTACACTAAAGAAAGATCTATTCATAGCTTTACACATAATGTAAGAGAGTATGGCTCCTGAGGAACCTACAAGAGCGCCCGTAATTATCAACGCTGTATTTTCAAGAGTAAATCCAATTCCTGCAGCTGCCCAGCCTGAGTAAGAATTAAGCATCGATATTACTACTGGCATATCTGCACCACCTATGGGTATTATTAATAAAACCCCAATTAGAAAGGATATAATTATTAATATCCAAAACATTGTGTCTAATTGGGATTTACACAAATAAAAAATTATGATGAATACCCCTATGCCTAAAAACAAATTTAAGTAGTGTTGACCAATAAATGTTATTGGTGCACCCGACATGATCCCTCTTAATTTTAAAAATGCAATAATTGAGCCAGAGAAAGTTATTGCCCCTACTGCTGCACCTATCGACATTTCGATTAAACTAGCAAGTTTAATATTTCCAGATGAACCTAGATTGAAAACTTCAGGATTTAAAAAGGCAGAAATGGCCACAAAAACAGCTGCTAGTCCAACTAAACTATGAAAACCTGCAACTAGTTCTGGCATTGCAGTCATTGGTATTTTAAAAGCGATAAATGCCCCTACCGCGCCACCAATTAATAAAAATATCAAAACAAAAACTAAAGAAGTTGAGAAGTTACCGATTGATAAAAAAGTCACAACTATAGCAATTACCATTCCTGCAATACCTAAATAATTTCCTTGCCTTGAAGTGTCTGGGGATGAAAGCCCTCTTAGTGCAAGAATAAACAGTATTCCAGATACTAAATAAAAAGTTGCTGATAGATTAGCTGATAACATTATTTTTTATCTTTCTTTTTTTTATACATTTGAAGCATTCTTTGCGTAACTAAAAAACCACCAAATATATTTACCGCAGCCAAAATAATTGCAAGAAAACCAAAAATGCTAGATGAATTAAAAATAACTTCAGATTTGCCTGCTAAAGCAGCTATAATTGCTCCTACAATTATCACCGAAGATATGGCGTTAGTTACAGACATTAAAGGAGTATGCAATGAAGGTGTAACGCTCCAAACAACATAATAACCTATAAAAATAGATAAAATGAAAATGCTTAACCTAAATATAAATGGATCTATTTCCATAATTAAATATCCTTTAAAAAAGTTTTACTTATAATTTCGTCTTCAAGATTTATGTTGAAGTCTTTTTTTTCTTTACTGTATAGATTGCGAATAAAACTGAATAAGTTTTTCGAATATAAACTTGAAGCAGTTAAAGGCAATCTATTCATTAAACTTTTTACCCCTATAATTTTTATACCTTCAATAAAATTAATTTTTCCAGGTTCAGAAAAAGCGGAGTTTCCACCTTGCTCGGATGCTAAATCATAAACGATGGAACCAGGTTTCATTAATTTAACTAATGACTCCGTCAAAATTCTCGGCGCGGGTTTTCCAGGTATCAAAGCTGTACAAATTACTATATCATTTTTTTTTAAAGCTTCTTGCATCATTGCTGCTTGTTTTTTTTTATACTCATCACTTGCTTCTTTTGCGTAACCGCCAGATGTTTCCATATTTTCAGTTTGATCAACGGATAAGAACTTACCTCCAAGACTTTCAACTTGCTCTTTGGAAGCAGATCTTACATCCGTAGCTGAAACAATTGCACCTAATCTTTTTGCAGTAGCGATTGCTTGTAAACCGGCAACACCTGCTCCTATTACTAAAACTTTTGCAGCTGGAACTGTTCCTGCAGCAGTCATCATCATAGGTATGGCTTTTTCAAATTCAAATATTGAGTCAATAACAGCTCTATACCCTGCTAAATTTGACTGTGAAGATAAAACATCCATAGATTGAGCCCTAGTAATACGAGGTAAAAGTTCTAACGAAAAAATATTAATATTTTTTTCAAGTATTTCCTTAATTTTATCTTTATTCTTAGATGGATTAAACATTCCAATTATTATGGTTTTTTCTTTTATATAATTTATTTCTTGATCTGATGGGCAATTTACCTTCATCAGTAAATTACTTGAGCTTAAAACTTCATTTGAAGATTTTTTAATGTCGACACCAATTTTTTTAAATTCCTCATCTCTAATTCCAATGTGATCAGCATAATTCTTTTCGATACAAATCTTTAAACCTAAATTAATAATATTTTTTGCTGAGTCAGGAGTAAGAGCTACCCTCTTTTCAACGGACAAGTCTTCTTTTGTTGATCCAATAATCATATTATTCTTTTATAATAAAGTTATAGCTAGAATTACAAGTATTACTATTACCGCTATTGTCCCCCAGAGAACAAATTTTGTAAAACCTTCCCAGGTGCTTTTATGATCATTATTATCCATTTTTGATTAACCTTGACGCGCTTTAAATTTTGGATTTTTTTTATTTATTATGTAGACCTTTCCCCTTCTCTTGACAAGTTTTGAGTTGAGGTCTCTCTTTTTTAAAGATTTTAATGAGCTAGCTACTTTCATAATTTATTAAGCCTGGCAACGTCCTACTCTCCCGTGTCTTAAGACAAAGTACCATCGGCGCTGAAGGACTTGACTTCCGAGTTCGGAATGGGATCGGGTATAGCCCCTTCGCAATAATTACCAGGCAGTGCTTTATATTATCTTACAAATTATTTGTAAATATTAAAAAAAGGTTTCTATGGACTAAAAAATCTTATTTAAGGCCTTTTTTCATATTTTAAATCATTTAATCCAATAGAAATACCTAAAATTAAAAAAATAAACGAAGAATTGAAAGTTGAAAAAAAACTTCCAGTACTTTTAAAAGGGAAGAATTGAGTCAGAATGCTCAAAATTATTGCAAGATAGATCCAATTTGATATTTTTGATTTTTCTGGTTCGCTAAATTTATAATCTTTATAATTATTTAATAGAAGATAAGTCACAATACAAAAGATTATTGTAAGACCTATCAATCCCGTGTCATTAAGAATTTCAAGTATATAGTTATGAGGGTGATTTTCACAAACTCTGTTTGGTAAGTGTATTTTATTATGGCAATTATTTCTGAAAGATTTAATACCACCACCAACAATTGGTTTGTCTAAAAAAAGGTCTATAGATGTTATATAAATTGGTAAATGACCAGTAAAAAAAGGATATACTTTTGAATTTTTAGTAGACTTGAATTCTTCCAAATTATGAAATTGAATTCCTGAACTTTCGTATTTTTTTAGATTTGGGTACTCTTTTTTTAATTCTTCGATTATTATAATTGGATTAGGTATTCCAACAATAAAATTACCTGCCCTTTTAATTAAATTTTCCGAATTAATTATTAAAAAACTTAATAAAATAGAAACTATTGTGGCGAAAGAAAAAAAATATAATTTTTCCTTTTTTTTATAAATTAATCCTAAAAAGACTAAAAAAATTAAAAACATTAGCAATGGCATTCTATTTCCAGAAAGTAAAATTGATATTAAAAAAAATAAAATTAAAGTAAAAAATATAATTAAATTAATTAGTTTTTTCTCTATCTTTAAAAGATTAAAGATTGAGAATATCCCAATTGTTGAGAATGTTAACAAAAAACTTCCAGCTATTAACTCATTACCAAAGACTCCGGTATGGTATTTAATACCGCCAGGAAACTCAATGATGTTATTTCCAATAATATTTTTACCAATTAAAGATTGTATTAAAATGTCTAAAGCAATTAAAAAAGAAAGTAAAAAACAAATACTAAGAAAATAATTGATATTAATATGTCTGTTAATTATCAATGCCCTTATTACAAATAAAAAAAGTAAATATCTTAAATATAGAATTGATTTAATTGCATCTTTGTTGGCCTCAATAAAAAAATAATTAATATAACTTGAAAGTAATACAACAATAAAAAAAGAGACAAACAAAAAAAGAATTTTTTTATTGAAATCTTTTAAAATATTTTTTTTATAATATATAAAACCAACTAAGATTATTGAAATTAATGCCAAATTTATAGTCAAATTTCCAAAAATAAAACAAACGGGGAATATATAAAATAATGATTGTAATATTTTTAAAAGAGCTTTATTTACTGTTATCATAGCTTAATTTTAATTTATTAACACAATGTTAGGTTTATTCATATTAAATAGCAAAATTAGTCAAAAATTTGAGTATATTAATGATTTTTTTAAAAACTTTAAAAAATTAATGTATGATCTATTAAATAATGGAAAAATTTTAACTATAAACAATTATTTATATGGATAAATTAATCCCTGTATTTGATATCAAAATTGGTGATTTAGAAAAAAAATTCATTAAACACTGTTTAGAAAAATCAGCTATTGGTCAAGGACACTACGTAAGAGAATTTGAGGAAAAATTTAGTAAGTATGTAAACTGCAAATATGGTGTGACTACAACTAGTGGAACTACCGCGCTACACTTAGCGCTTAAAACTTTAGATATTGGTGACGGAGATGAGGTTTTAGTATCTTCTAGTACAAATATGGCCTGTGCCTTTTCAATATCTCATTGTAATGCCAAACCTGTTCCAATTGACGTTCATAAAGATACTTGGCAAATGAACACTGATTTAATAGAGAAAAAAATAAATAAAAAGACAAAAGCGATAATGGTAGTTCATTTGTTCGGTCAATCAGTAGATATGGATCCCGTGTTAGCTTTAGCCAAAAAATATGATTTAAAGGTAATTGAAGATTGTGCAGAGTCTCATGGGGTTGAATATAAGGGTAAAAAAGTTGGCTCTATTGGAGACATTGGTACTTTTAGTTTTTACGTTAATAAAACAATTACTTGTGGTGAAGGTGGGATGATTACTACAAATTCAGAAAAGCTCGCCAAAAAAGCTAAAAGTTTAAAAAACCTATGCTACGGTGAAGACAAAAGATTTATGCATACAGATATTGGATTTCAGTTTAGATTGCCTAATATCAGCGCAGCTATGGGTTTAGCACAACTTTCACAGATCGACTCAATTTTACAAATTAAAAAAAAAATAGATGAAAGATATAAAAAAAATTTAAGTGGCATTAATGGATTAAATATTCCTAAAGTTAACGTATATACAAATAAATATATAATGTGGGTTTTTAATTTATTTGTAGACGAAAACTTTGGAGTAAATAGAAATGAACTTTGTGATCAGTTAAGAACAAAAAAAATAGAAACTAGAGAAGCTTTTGTACCAATTAATATGCAAAAAGTTTTCAAAAAAAAATTTGGTTATAAAGACAATGAATGTCCGAATGCTAATTACATTATGAACAATGGTTTTTATATTCCTTGCGGTAATACTATTACTAATGACCAAATAGATTACGTTTCAGAGCAAATAATCAAAATAAAAAAATAATTTGTTGATTGTTTTAAACTTGGTGGGCGTGATAAGAATTGAACTTATGACCTCTTCGATGTCAACGAAGCGTTCTACCACTGAACTACACGCCCCTTTTTGATTCTAAACTAAAAATAACTTTCGTAAACACTATCTCTAACAGTATCTAATGTTGCACAATGAATTCCGCCTCCCTGTGTATACATGTGTCTCATTTTTGTTGTGATAACTTTAAATTTTTTACTTTCCAAAAATTTAATAAGATTAATTTGTCTTTCATCAACCATAACAGTTTCTTTATCTAAGGATAGGAAGTTCATACCTACCCAAGGAGATGACATTCCACTTAAATTTGTATTAAAACCTAATTCTTTAAGTCTTTTTGCAATTTTATCTCTAATATTTTTTTGTAAATTTAATTCATCCTCTGAAGGTGGCGCCACATCATCAAACCATAGCTTATCCCATTTATTAAATAAAGATGGAATGTTGTCTTTATTTGCTCTTTTACTATTAAATAATACTAGCCCAGGTTTCAAACAAAAAACTGTAGAGTCAATATGGCTTGCTCTATAAAGTTGGTCAGTAGTATGAACGTTATATTTGTTTTTTAATACTGAGCTTAGCCATTTAGCTCCTTTATAATTTCCAGAAGAGGAGACTAAATACAAAAGATCTTTTCCCATTCTTAAAGTATTTGCTGCTTCAAATAAAATTTCATTTTCAGTCAACTTATGAAGTTTTTCTAAACGCCCTTTTGTTAATTCTTGATGTCTTAAGTCTTCAGCAGTTATCTTTCTCTCTTTATCATTTCTAAAATATGGTTCTAATGGATCGTTTTTAAGTGATGGTTTTGGTGCTGAAATCCAGGTAAAACCCTCTTCAAAATATTTATACCAAATATCGTATAAAGCAGTACTCTCATAAAACCTACTTATACTATGAGAAGGACTTTCAATAACATGATTTCCTATTACTAAATTTAAATCTCTGACATTATATAAATTATTCCCATTTGAGCTCCAGAAAGGAGAGCTAAAAAATTTGGATAGATCATGAACGTTTGGTCGCATGACTTTAGCACCCCAATTTTTTAATTTTTCCGCTAAATTATCTAGGTCTTCATTCGTTTCATCTAGAACTTTTTTTGGTGTAGCTTTTTTGCAAAGATCTAAAGCCTCTTGATAAACATTTCTATCTATTGGATCGGGTCTATGCCATTCAATCACTGCAGTAGTTCCAGTTGCAGAACCAACTATTATCTCTCTAAGTTTATCCCACTCGTTATGACTATTTATTTTCATTTGAAGAACAAAAATTATTTTATATTTTTCTATTTTTAATATAGTAATTAATTGTAGAATTTATTCCATGATTAAATGAAATTTTAGGTGACCAATTCAAGATTTTTTTTGCTTTTTTAATATCTGGATAAAGTTTAAGAATTTCATCTTTTCTAAACTTTATTTTCCCAAATTCTGGTTTGCCACCTTTTATCTTTTTTTTGATGAAAAGAATAATATTTTTTATTTTTTTTGGTTTACCAGTGCCTATGTTAATTATTTCTCCTTTTGAGTCTTTAATTTTTAAAGATTTTAATATAGCCTTAACAACATCGCTGACATGTAAAAAATCTCTATACTGAACTCCGCTAGAACAAGGAAAATTAATATCTTTTATACACCCATCAATAATTATCGGAAGAAATCTATTAATATCTTGTTTGGGACCGTAGCTCAGATAAAGTCTTAAAGCGGTAAAGGGGAATTTATGTTTTTTATAAAGATTAATGAGGTAATTTGTAGCAAGAAGTTTAGCTTTGCCATAAGTAGATTTTAATTTTTTTGCTGAACATAAAGCATTTTCCTTATGAGGAGATTTAATTTTTCCATATTCAACACTGCTACCGATTTGAACAAATGAGTGTAATTTAGTATTTAAAAAAAAATTAGCTAAGTTTTTGCATCCGATATAATGACTTAAAAAAGTTTTCTTTTTATTTGTGTGATCTACATACCCGCCAAGATTAACTACATAATCAAAATTTTTATTTAACTTGGTTTTTAAATCTTTTTTTTTTGTAATATCACAGATTATGTAATTTATTTTACTTAATTTTCTTTTTTTTGTTGGTTTTTTTGTAGAAATACTTGTTACTAAGAATTTTCTTGATATAGCCTCTTTTGCAAGATGATACCCGATAAAACCAGTTCCTCCAACAATTAATAATTTTCTTTTACTATTCAAAATTTTTTTTCTTTAATATTTTTTGTAATAAATCTTTATCTTTTTTAGTATCCATACACTGCCAAAAGCCTTCATGTCTATAAGCAGCTAATTGTTTAACTTTTGCAACTTTTTCTAAAGGATTTCTCTCTAAAATCGTTTTGTCATTTGCCAAAAGACTTAAAAATTCTTTTTCCATCACAAAAAAACCTCCATTAATCCAGTTCTCATCTATTTTTGATTTCTCTTTAAAATAACTTACAATATTCCCTTTAATTTGCAGTGCACCAAATCTTGCTGGTGGTCGAACCGCTGTTAACGTAACTTGTTTTTTATTTTTTTTGTGAAATTTAATTAATTTGTCCAAATTTACGTCAGATAAACCATCTCCATATGTCAATAAAAATGTTTTATCTTTAATTAACTTGCCTACTCTTTTTAATCTACCGCCTGTCATTGTGTGTATGCCGGTATTTATAAGATTGATATTCCATTTAGAAAATTTTTTATTAAAGTATTTTTTAATTACATCTCCCTTATATCCTAGCGCAATATAAAAATCTTTGTGACCATATTTGGCATAGTGTTCCATTATATGAACAATTATAGGTTTGCTATTTATTGGTATCATTGGTTTTGGAAGTACTTTTGTGTATTCAGATATTCGAGTACCAAACCCACCAGCTAAAATTACTACTTTCATAATTTTTTTTTATTAAAATCCCTTTTGTTAACTATATTATAGATTCTATTGCTTATTTTATTGGATAAAAGATATTTCTTTATCTCTTTATCAATATGCCAGGCTAAATTTAAAATGGGTATATTTTTATCTAAACGTTTAAGATAAATATCTGATGTAATAGGTATTTTAGTTCCAGGAGCATAATATCCTATTTTTTTTGAATTTTTTTTTTCATAAATTGAAGATATATTATTTTTATCTAAATTTAGTAATTTTAATAGAATCGCAGCTCTTCCTGGAAAAGCTTTAGCGGGAAGAGGGCCATATTTTTTATTAAGTTTAAGTATTTCTTTTTTTTTGTTAGTTTTCCAAGTTTCTATAAATTTCCCAAGGTTAATAAGTTTTTTATAAAAATTTTTTTCGTAAGTAATTATTTTTTTTTCTAATTTTTTTTTCTTATCTGTATTAGTCAGAGTAACCCTAATATTTCCCCCATATCTTTTCGGAAAATCGAAATTATTAACATATAAATTTAATCTTTTAGATATTTTTAAAAATGAGGTTAGTGAGTAAGTTCTAGGATGTTCATGATAAAATGTGTCAAATTGTTTTTTATTTATAACCGATCCTAAGTAATGATTCTCTATAACTAATATCGTTTTATTTGACAATAAAATTTTAAGACTATCTAATAATTCATTCAAATTGTTAATATGAGCAAAAACATTTGTAAAAGTAATAATATCAATTTTTTTGTATTTAATTTTAATTTTTTTCGCTAATGTTTTATTTAGATAATGACCGTAAATGTCATGACTATTTGATGCATCTTTATAAGCGTTTGTTGGTTCAACACCTACAGTAATAGATTTTTGTTTTTTAAATACATCTAAAAGCGTTCCATCATTACAGCCTATATCTAAAATTATTTTATTTTTTAATGAGCCAAAATCTTTTTTTATATTTTCAACTAAATCTTTTTGTCCTCTAACAACATCATTAGTAAACCTTGCTCTATAATGGTAGCTTTTTGGAAACAAAACTTTTTTTCGCACTTGAAATTTTTGAAACGCAGTATGACAAAAATTACAGTAGTTTATAATAATAGGATACTCTTTGTTTTTCCTTTTTGTATTAATTTTTAACAAATCATCACATAGAGGATGGTTGCCTAGATCAAGGGCTTTTTTTAATGGTTTGCTACAAATTTGACAAGAATTAATTTTTGATAAGTTTTTCATAAAATAGTTTTATTTTTCTAAATAAAAAATACACTAGAGATAAATAACAATTTGGATATAAAAGTTGTTTAAAAAAATGAGTTCTAAAGTTTATATAATTAAAACCACTTTTTTCTCTTCTTAAAAACATTTTTACAAAATTTGGTAAAAAGTTTTTTAAAGAATAGTTTTTAAGATAAATGTACTTAATAAAAGGTAATCCGTTGCTTCTATGAACATCAAGTATTTCTGGTATCCTTATAATTTCAATAAAATCGTATAAATCACCCCACTCCCTTTCACCTTTTAAATTTACACTTAGTGGTTCTCCACAAAAATAAGCTTTGGAATTAGAGAACCCTTTTGAAATAATTTTAACATAACCACATGTGTTCTCAAATGTTGAAAAAGTTTTTGGATCACTGATTTTTTTTTGATCGATAATATTTAAATTTTTATCCCAAATTTTTTTTCTAAATAATAATAAATACATACCCATCAAATAATCTGCAGAAATTTTTGGATCAATAAGATCTAGGAATTTTAATTCATAACTCGAATGTTTTTCTGAATACTTTTTCATGTTATTGGGTAATTTTTTTGTATCAAACGGTTGTGGATGAGAAAAAACATGTTTAGATTCTAAATGATAAGAATTTAAAAAAAAAAAATCTACATTTCTATTATAATCAAGTAGTGTTTTGATTTTAGTCAAAGTATTGGGTAAAATTAAATCATCATTACCAAGAGTCCATACATATTCCCCTCTAGCCATTGAAACAGCTTTTAAAAAATTTCTTCCATGTCCGATATTTTCAGAATTTTTGTTAAAATTTATATTTAATTTTTTTTTAAAGTTATTAATTATTTCATCGACATTTCCATTAGAATTGTTGTCGGAAATGCAAATTTCAAAGTCTAAATTTTTTTGTTGGTTTGAAATTAAAATTGAATTTAAACAATTTATTAAACACTCAAGCCTATTATAAGTAGGTATACAAATCGATAATAACATAGGTCTTACTTGAATTTATTTAGTGTCTTTACAATAAATTTTAACTCTTGATTTTTAAGTGTTGGATAGATTGGTAGGCTCAAAATCTCTTTAGAAATTTTTTCAGTTAATCTCAGTGGAAGTTTTTTGTACTCTTTTAACGCGGATTGTTTGTGAGGTGGAATCGGATAATGTATCATCGACTGTACATTGTGTTTTTTGAGATGTAATTTTAATTTGTCTCTTTTGGCGCACCTCACAACAAATAAATGCCAGGCATGGCTGAATTTTTTATTAACACTTGGAAGTTTAATTAAATTATTTTTAATATTTTTAAAATAATACTTGGATATAAATTGTCTTCTTTTTAATTCAGATGGATAGGTTTTTAGTTTTAAAGAAAGTATTGCAGCTTGTAATTCATCTAATCTTGAATTTACACCCTTATAAATATTTTTGTATTTTCTATCTTTCAAATTTATAAAATCTTGCTCTCCATAATTCCTTAAAGATTTTATGATTCTATAGACTTTAGCGTCATTAGTTGTTACTGCGCCTGCGTCCCCAAAGGCTCCTATATTTTTTCCAGGAAAAAAACTAAAACAAGTTATGTCGCTAATTGATCCAATTTTTTTATTATTTATTTTTGCACCATGGGCTTGAGCAGCATCTTCAATGACTTTTAACTTATATTTTTTTGCTAATTTTTTTATTTCAAATAGTTCTGCAGGTTGTCCGTATAGGTCAACAGCAAGTATCGCTTTTGTTTTTTTATTAATTTTTTTTCTAATATTTTTTACATTAATGTTAAATGTTTCATTATCTGGCTCTACAAAAACAGGTTTAAGGTTAGCAGCTGTTACAGCTAAAATAGAAGCTATATATGTATTTGCAGGAACCAATACTTCATCACCAGTTTTTATTTCACCAAGTATTTGATATGAAATAAAAGAAAGTTTTAAAGCATCAAAACAATTTCCAACTCCAACACAGTATTTAGAACCACAATATTTTGCATACTCCTTTTCAAAATTTCGAGCATTATCTCCAATTATATATCTTCCGCTGTTATTAATTTTTTTAAAACTTTTTATAAAATTTTTTTCATACTTCTTATTAAAAGCTGGCAAATTATAAAATTTTATATTTTTCATAAAAGAAATTCTTATTTTTTAATTTTTTTAAGATAGAAATTAATTGCATCAAGAGGTATAAATTGACTTAAAAATCTCTCATATAAATCTGGATTTTTATTTGCTATATATCTTGTGATTGATTTGACTACACCAGAATTAAAACCTTCATTAAATTTCAATTTTGTAAGTTGAAATGTTGAACTAGTATATTTATATTTTTTAAATAATTCACTATTTGGATCAAAATATTCAAAAGTTTTCACTGTAAAAAAGGTTTTGATATTAGGATGAATAAATGCATATGGAGAGCGAAAATATGGAGCGCTTATGACTACCTCTCCATCTACTTTTAAAATTCGATATATTTCATCCATCACTTTCAACATATGATCTAGCTCGCCAAGCACATTATCCATTGTTATCAAATCAAAGTAATCGTCATCAAAGGG
>MDTG01246068.1_pt1 | contig 16666 bp, 8 predicted proteins | sample 811421 | NCBI WGS metagenome assembly MDTG01 (sample SAMN05326645, study PRJNA326480) | marine metagenome | isolation source: seawater | place: Pacific Ocean: South East | collected 2011
GCAATGGTGCTTCGGCACCTAGGTGAGTGAGATTGTGAAAGCAAGGGTTCTTGTTGCTATAATGTTGCTTTCATTATTGTATCCCATTGTCCCTTCTACCACTGTTTTGGAAGACAATATTTCTTCTCAAAATACGATTCAAGCTCCTCTGCCTACTAACGAATGGGGTGAAGGTTTATCCGGTTCTGATATCACTCACGTGAGTGAAGATTGGAATGTGTTACCGACCAGAAATTTAACTAGTATTGTTCAGACTATGATTTCCGATAATCCCTCCGGATCTAATGTATATTCTGGATTGGATCTAATCGTGGATCATTTTGATGCAATCCATGCCTGCGTATACAATAGCAGTGCAGGTAGTCTAGAGTACATACACATCAACCAAACAGGGGTGATTCAATGGATTACCGTTGATTCCGGCGGAGGTAATGATGTGGGCTTAGAATGCGACATAGAACTCGACAGCCAAAACAGAGCCAGAATTGCGTATCTTGATTCAGATGCTTCTTCTCTAAAATTTGCATTTGATGCACCTCCACACTATGTGAACCCCGAAGATTGGCATGTACGAACTGTAACCGAAGGATGGAATGTCGCTGGGCCATTAGAATTGTCAATCCTAGACAACGGAACTGAAGTTGTCCTCTGGATGAATGGAGACACAGACCATCTCATGACTTCGTACTACACCTCCACTTTTTGGCGTCATGAATCAGTCATTGACTCAGCGGTTGATGGATATGATGCTCGGGTTCACAACGGAGACCGTGTACGTATTCTTCATGAATCCAGTGGATTGATTCGTTCTATGGATTGGCCTAACATGACATCAACAAATATTGATGCAGCACCTTGGATTGGAGCCCCGTTGGATCAAGAAGTTCCCGGTGTGGGAGATGCTCAACTGATTTATTCAGCTGAGAATGATACTGTTGTTCAGTTCGTTAGAAGTTTGGAAGGAAGAAGAGAAGGGAGAATCAATTCTGTTCCAAGTATAATGATTGAAGCAGACGAGTCATCTGCGAAAGTTGGTGACTTCAATTGTGATGGGATGTCTGATTTCATAATTTTCATGAACCAATCATTGGTTATTCATCATGGGAGAACAAGCGGATTCAATTCAAATCCTGATACTATTCTTCAACAGACTTCGAACCCACAATCTTCTATTTCATTTGATGTTGGTGATATGAACGGGGATGGATGTGACGATGTTCTGTTTGGAATGCCTTACCTTAACTCCAGCAATGGTGAGGCACGTCTTCATCTTGGTTCCTCAAATGGCATAGAATCCTCTGCATTTTGGTCATCTCAATCGTCAACTTCTGGTGCAGCATTCGGTTCAAAGGTCACATTTGTTGGAGATAGTAATAATGACGGATACTTAGACTGGGCAGTCCTTGCATCGGATGAAGCCGGTTCTGGTAGTGTCATAGGACGAATTTATCTTTTTGATGGAGCATCTCAAGCTCCGACATCCTCCTCACTCTCCCTAACAGGTACTGGGACCAACCTTCAGTATGGTTGGAAAATAGAAGCATTGGGAGATATTGAGGGGGATGGATATGATGATTTTGCGGTTTCATCAGCTGGTGGTCTTCTTGACTTGACAGGATATGGAAAAGTAGAGATTCATTCAGGCAGCTCAATAGGTCATTCAACTACTCCAAGTGCAGTATGGTCCCGAACCCTCCAGGGCACATTACTAGGGTATTCTGTTGAATTGTTGGGAGACGTAAATGGAGATGGATACAATGACATTGGATTCGGTGAGCCCTATGTAGATACAGCAGGTCCGGGTTCCAATGGAGCAATACACGTTTCCTTTGGAGGGCATAATGGATTCTCTTCGGTGTTCAACCAGACGATTCAGGGACCTTCAGCCGGTTCCAAGATGGGATATCAAATTGCGGCTGCTGGGGATGTAGATAGAGATGGATTTGACGATGTATGGGCAGTCAGGCCAGGATCAGGTGCTACGGGAGATCTTGCATTATTTTGGGGGTCATCCTCAGGCCTTTCTTCAGTACCGAGAATTTACTCTTATTCAGATGTGATGGATGTTGTACGTTCTGATGATTTTGATGGCGACGGACAAGAAGAATGGCTTGTTGTAGATGAAAAGCAAATTTCCGTGTTTGAGCATTTAGATTGGGAACAGGTTTCAATTGAAGGCCCTTTCGCGGGTGAATCCAATTTTTCAGAATTGGATTTGAATATAGATGGGCCAGGACGAAGCTTGATCGGTTTACAGACTGAATCGGGAATGGTTATTCTAACTCGACCGGATGAACTTTCAGCATCTACCAGTGAATGGAAACAGGTCAAAATTGGTGATGGAGAGGCAGCATATGGAATTACTGAAGCGGGAAGAATTCTTGCACTATCCATTTGTCAGGAGGGTGCGATATGTCTACACAAAGAAATCGGCTATGTTGCGTCGACTCATGTAATTGAATCTACAGGCATTGTTGGAGGATATCCTACAATTACCCCGCGAAACTTCGCTGGAGGACTGAATATTAGTTTCATGTTAGGAAATTCCCTTCTCCGTTTCGCCGAGGAAACTACAACCGGTTTTGAAGTAAGGTCTGGTCCAGACTTAGGTCAATTGAATGGTACTCCAATCGTGTTGCATGGTAATGTAACTGTTTGGAAAGACGATATGACACTGAAAGCAGCATTTGAAAATGGAAGTGAGTGGGAGACGTATGTCATTGGTAATGAATCTGAGGCAATTGGATTAGGTTTCTCCGCCCAAGTTTTGGAATGGGATTCTTATGGCCCCACACAACTCATTGCTGGATTTATCGGAAATGATTCAAAGCTGAATATTGTAAAATACGATTTCGGAAACACCTCGACTTTGAATCAGACTAAGTTAGACATTGAGGGTTTAGATTTAGATTCTCAAATTACTATTTCCCCAATTTCGAATCATCCGAATAATCATCCAATAATTATCGTAAATTCTACTGGTTATGGTTCCTATCGTGAATTAATCCTCGAAAATGAGACTCATGCTTCTTCTTGGTACAATGAATCAGTCGAGGCAGTAAATTGGACAGATTCTAGTGGGTTTTTACCGCTGTGGTATGATTCGGATGGTTCGTTTGTTCTACCTGGAAATGTAACACTACACGATGGAAATACTGCTGGAGACTCTCAATTTGTTTTGTGTAACTTACTTTTCAGTCAATCAAATCTCTGTCTAAATATGGGCACCCCAAGCCAGATTATATCTGCTGATTATTCTGGTACTGATATTGATTCAAGAACCGCTACAGCGAGAGGGTCTGGCTTTGGAGTTCGTGTTGATGGAATGATTCAGACTCCCTTTGGTATAATTTCAGATGTTTTACTAGATCCGTCTGCAGGATTTGATGTGACATGGGCTGAGCACCATGGACGATCAGGATATGTTATGATCGGCCGGTCTTTAGGTACAAATGATGCTTTAGCCATACATTTGGACATTGATTCAGATCGAGATTTCGTCCCGGATATTATCGATCAATTACCCCACCAAGGAGGACAATGGGTAGATTACGATGGGGATGGATTTGGGGATAATTCAGTAGCGTCTTCTTTTGATGACTGTTCATCTGATTCAGGTCAAAGTTTGTTTGTAGAGATTGGCTGTGGTGATTTTGATAATGATGGTTGGTCGGATTATTCCGATGAGTGTGCAAACACAGGCCATTCGTATATTGATAGAAAGGGATGTAGTGACGCTGATGGTGATGGCTGGTCCAACAATCAGGGAGATTATTCGTCAGGTGACCTTTCCCCTACAAATTGGATGCAAGCTAGAGATCAGGACGGCGACGGATTACTCGATAATCATGGTCCAGATTGTTGCGGGATGGATGGTGCCGATGAATTCCCATTCGACCCGAGACAGTGGGTTGATGCAGATAACGATGGAGTAGGGGATAACAACTCAGATCCAAATGGTGATCAATGCCCGGGATTGTATGGTTTGAGTAGTTATGATAGAGCAGGTTGTGTTGATAGTGATGGCGACGGATATAGTGACCCAACTGAGGCAACTAGTACAGCAAATGACGATGCTTGGACAATCGAGGATGGAGCAGATATGTGGCCATGGGCTCCAAGCGATACATCATCAGAGAACACTTGTGGATTACTTTGTCATCAACAATGGGCGGATTCTGACGGCGATGGATTTGGTGATAATTCCTCAATCGGCGCTTTCCTGAGAGATGCATTCCCAGTGGACGGTTGGCAATGGAATGATACAGATAATGATGGATTTGGAGATAATTGGGATGATCCGGAATTAAATTCTACGCGAATAGGGGGAATTGGACAATGGGTTCCTCAAGCTAATTTAAGTGATGATTGTCCGACAGTGAATGGTAATTCATCAATTGATAGGACTGGTTGTTTGGATTCTGATGGAGATGGTCATTCGAATTTGTATTCCTATGAAATAGATGAAAATACAGGATTACGAACGTCTGAATCAGGAGATGCCCTACCTGATAATCCAAGCCAATGGAGGGATAAAGATGGAGATGGATTTGGAGATTTCCCGATGGAGATGGGAGGGGATCAATGCCCTGGAATTTCTGGAGTTTTGAATGGATTAGGTGGAGATGGTTGCCCTGCCCCTATGGACGATGCGGATGCAGATAATGTGGCAGATCAAAATGATTTATGTCCAGATACAGAATCAGGATCCACAGTCGATGAGAATGGTTGTTCTTATGATCAAAGGGATGATGATCAGGACGGATTGTTGAATCCAAATGATATTTGTCCAGGTACTGTTACGGGAGTTTCTGTTGATTCAAATGGATGTAGTAACGAACAGCTTAATGCAGATGGAGACAATGATGGGATTCGAGATATAGACGATCTATGTTCTGATACTATTTCCGGTTCATCTGTTGATTCAAATGGTTGTGCTGATTATCAAAGAGATACTGACGAAGATGGAATTACAGATGATCAGGATGTCTGTCCAGAGACAACTTTCGGTGCTGCGGTAGATGACGAAGGTTGCGTTTTAGCAGGCGTAGATTCCGATGGAGATGGTATAGACGACAAGGACGATGCATTCCCCACTGAATCTACTCAATGGCTTGACAGTGATGGAGATGGATTTGGAGATAACTCTGAGGGAGTAAATTCCGATGAATGTCCATCAGTATCTGGCGAATCTGATCGAGACCGAGATGGTTGCCCAGATGGGGATGGAGATGGTTGGTCAGATCCGGATTCAACTAACCCAGTTCCTCCAATTGGGACCGCAGATGCATATCCCTCAGAACCTACTCAATGGAGAGACAGGGATGGTGATGGTTTTGGCGATGAAATAAACGGAGTAAATGCTGACATGTGCCCTGATGAGCCGGGGGTAGAAAATGGTAACACTGGAAATGGTGGACAAGGAGGGTTGGGTTGTCCATATGTAGACAAGACGGATACTGATGGAGACGGAGTTTATGATTCAACAGACCAGTGTTCTGATAGCCCGCCAGGTGTATTTGTTGATTCAAACGGTTGTACTTCCGATCAATTAGCGTCCAATCAAGATAATCAAGAATCCACCGATTTTGCATCAATTGGAATAATGGCTGGAGGAATTATCGGAATCTTACTACTGATTGTAATAACTTTGAGATTTATTTCGGGCAGGGGTGATTATTATGACGATGATGAGGATGATTGGTATGACGACGATGATGAAGATGAGGAATATGAGCCTATGACCCAATCTTCCCTATCTGGAAGTTCTGATAATCTAACAAAACCAAGTCCACGAAAAAATGCCCCACCTTCACGTGCTCCTCCTTCTAGGTCTGCTCCTCCTTCTAGGTCTGCAGGACCTCCTGCCCGGAGTAGTGGCCCTCCATCCAAGAATTCAACTTCTCCTTCAAAGATTCCTAGACCCACTCGAAGGACATCGTCTCCAATTGATGTGGCAGCAGTTCCTAGAGTGAGTACAAAGAGAGTTGATCCACGGAAGTCTTCTCAACCAACGAAAAGGATTCGAAGAACTTCAGCGGCGGTAACCACTAATGATTCGAATGAAACCCGTACACGTCAGGTAAAGGCAACTAAGGCGGCCAAGGTTACCAAGAAGGTCAAGAAAAATATGACATCTTCTTCAAATCTATCCGGTGATTGGAATAATTTATTCTCAGATGAGAACAGTTCTGCTTACTCATCTTCGTTAGAGAGCGTGAAATCTATGTTGGCATCTGGATCAGAAGATAGAGAGATTCTTAGACGGCTTCAAAGGAGAGACGGTTGGACCGCAGATCAATCAAGGTACATTCTAGATGCGGCTCGATAGATTGATTCAAGTGGAATAGATCAGGGCACAGAGAGGAGAGCACATGACCGAGGTAGACATTGAGGGAGCTTCACTTCCTTCTGATGGAATCGATGTCGATGAGACATCGGCTTATTTTGGAGTAACCAAGACTTCTGATCTAATTATGCGACTAAATACAACAGATCGTCTCAATGGATTAGCAGAATTTCTAACTCTTACGAGCGATTTATTGTTAACTGATTCATTTGATTTCGATGTAGTCTCTGAGAGATTAGAATGTGAATCAGGAGAGATTTACTATCTCCTTTCCGGCCCTCTAGGAATTTTTACGATGACTGATGGACTACGTATTTATCTCGGTCAAGAAGATTCAGAAGGAAACCAAGGAACAGACCCAAATATCCCCGAAGAGGAAATAAATGCAATTAACGCCTTTAATGATCCGTTTAGATTACTAAAAATGCTTTCAGTAGGTCATACAATTGGTGGGGTCAAGGAACTCGACCTATATTTGGCTGCTTTTGATGAGATGGTAAAAGATCCAGACACGAACAGAGTCCGCCTAATCGCCCTACATCATCAACTCGATCAGGTGTTGAATAGGGCCAAGAATACACTTGAAGTTGCGGGTCTATCTGTCTTAGGGACAACTAATGTTGCCATGAAGGCAATCAAGGCCCCAGAGGGTCTCCCAAAACCATCTCCTTTACCTAAACCAGCTGCGGTTATTGAAACTACTTTGCCAGTCGAAGAAATGCCTATTGATGAGGTACCCGAAGAATCTCCCTCTCCTGTTGAAGATGAATTAGCAGCAGCATTCTCGATATCATCAGAAAATTCACCTAAAAATGAAACAGTATTGTCTGAGTCACATACACCCGCACAAGAAGATGTTTTAGGGTCAGCATTTGCAGTTGCTGATCCTCTGCCTGAACCAGAGATACCTAGTGTAACTCCTCAACCAGAATCATCTCCCTCTGTTCTAGCTCCAGCAAGAGCCCCAATAGGTTCAGCAAGAGCCCCATCTTCCAATCCTTCTTTCGGAGCAGCCTCAAATCCAACCTTCGGTTCTATCCCTCAAGGTCAACCAACCTTTGGGAATACCCCTTCATCGATACCAGCGGGTACTGGAAAGATTAGACGTGGTGGATTTCCAGGTATACGGTCAACAATACAGACAGGAGTAAACTGTGCTTCATGCGGTATTGGAGTTGAACATCACTGGCGTCACTGTCCAGTATGCTCAAACAGATTGATATGATTACTCCTTGAATTGACCATTTTCGATTAAGGTACTGTCTCCTAGCATTACATTCGCGTCAGTTAGAATCGCCGTTGCTCGAATCTCATGAGTACGTCTTGTGGCAGGTTGCTGGAGGACAAAATAACAACTTCCCAATACTTTTTCATCTTCGAGAGCACTTCCTGAAATCCTTGCCTTAGGGTTCATACCGAATCCGAATTCGACTATTTTTATCGTCTCCATTCGTTCGTCAATAAACTCTATTATTTGCTCATTTAGAGGTGTTTCATCAGACCTTTGAATATCAACAACTCTACCTTCATCAACGATAATACGAATCGGTTCATTGACAGATGCTGAATCCCAGGTTCCGTTAATTTTGATTACTCCACTGACGCTTTCTGGCTTTACCTCTGCGAAGATTTTACCGGCAGGTAGGTTTGTAACCTGTCCGGGTCGATTACATATTCCATTGTCTTCTAAGTTCCATCTTCCTGCTATTGTTAGCTCTAATAATTCTCCATCTTGATTAGAGATAGTTACATTTCTATGTTTTCGTAAGACTCTTGCCATACTGGCGATGTGACTCTGTAAAGCGTCAAAGTCTGCAGTCATCCCCCCTTCGATAAACATTGAACGAGTGACACCTGGCATTGTTGCAATCCGCGCTCCGTCTTTCGAAGAAACCAATCTAGCCCTAGTATGTGTAAGAGAATATCTTGTGGCAGCAAGTACAACATGTTGTCTTCTCATTAAATCCGCAACTGGAGCAGGAGGTTCTTGTCCATGACGGTGAGTGCTGGGCATCATTACCATTAGGACACGATCAGAAACTTGTGAACCTGCTTCATACAATGCTTGTCCAATTTCTGCAGTATTTGGATCGGTGATTATCAATAGATTCTCATGACCCCTTAGTTGCATACAAGTTTCAATCACCGTTTTTGCAGACGTTCGAATCTTTTCATCTTCGACTGATTGAGCGGCGAGCGAATCCACATCATCGTCCGCAGCCCCCATTGTATCGTGCTTGAAAGGCAGGGGTTGTTCTTCAAACCGCGTCCTTATCCTGAACAATTCACCAGTCATTTTCGCAAGATTATTTTTTGTTACAAATTAATACAATATTCAATTGAAAGTATCAAAAAGAAAATTTCGAGTCAAAACAACACACCAAGGCGTTCATATCCTAACGTGCTATGGGATTATTATGACTCGTGGATTGAAAGCTCTGGTTTTGACCTTGGTTATGGTGATTGGGGGCCTATCTGGTTGCCTCCAAGCTCTGGATGATGCAGTAGAATCAATTACTGATACAGTTGAGGATTATCCCTCGTTAGATTTAGGTGATAGAACTCGGTCCTCTCCCTCTTTGATGCAATATGACACCTGCGATACTTTACTCAACGACCTTCGATCCTCCATTTTTGAGGAAACTCTTGTTAATCTAGACCAAAATGCGTATTGGCATTGGACTGATTCTTACCTCTTCCGTGGTGGAGATGATATGATGGGACTAGATGGAGTTGCAGAAACAACATCTAGTGAGGATGTTGCTGTGAGCAGTCCTTCAATTGGCTCGAGTGAGCAGTCTAAAGGAGGAGGCAACCCGGTTGCAGGAACTGATTTTTCGGGAACGAATAATCAGGAACAGGGTGTAGACGAAGCGGATTTTATGAAGACGGACGGTCGTTGGATTTATGTTCTGAATAACGGGAAATTGGTTATTCTTGGAGTCCCTGAGTTCGGACAATTAGAGATGATATCAAACATGAGTATTGAGGGGAATGCTCAACAAATGTTGATTGATGAAAACCGTTTGGTTATTGTTTCAAATGTCTACTATTGGAATCTTGAATCAGATGACCCCTTACGAAATATTATGACACTTGATGAACCTAATGAATGGGGGTATTATGATTATAGAATTTCCAATTTAGTAAAGTATACAGTTGTTGATGTTTCCAATAAAACATCACCAGAAATAGAACGAGAAGTGTATATTGAAGGGAATTACCATACTGCGAGATTAGTAAACAGTACAGTTCGAAGTGTAACTCATGCACATACATACATCAGCGGACTGTTGACTTATCCTGAATTACCTTCTATGTATTGGGATTTGGATGATAGATATGAGCGTATGGATATATGGAATCAATCAGTCATCAAGACAATTGACCATAACAGACAGCTTATTGATGGCTTGACATTGGCTGATTTCTCTCCTCAGATTCATGAGAGAACTAGTGAAGGCGGTGTATTTACTCACGGAGTTACAACAGGGGATTGTAGTGAATTCTCATCAGCGAAAGATGTAATGACTCGTGGCTTCACAACCATTGCTACGATTGGATTATTTGAAGAAGAGACCACTCTAGAAGTTGACCACATCGCATCCTCTTGGGTAAACGTCTACGCATCTGGAAATATGATGATACTTGCTGAACCAGCCAATGATTGGTGGTGGTATTGGGGGTCCTCAGAAGAGTTTGAGGACGAAACTAATATTCATGCTTTTGATATTTCCGAGCCTTCGAATACCGAATATCTCGGTTCTGGTAGAGTGAAAGGAGACGTGCAAGACCAGTTCTCTATTTCAGAGTATAATGGTAGTATTCGTGTAGCTTCAACATCTGATAATTGGGGACGATGGTGGATGGCTACGATGGACGTGGTCGAAGATATTGCGGTAGCAGTTGATTCAGTTGTTTCAGGAGAAAGCAATGAAATCACCATTGAAACCGAAATCCCTGAGTGTTTGGGTCCTTCAAATCATGTTACTATTCTTCAGGATGCTGGAGATGATAGTTTAGAAGTGGTGGGAGAAATCAATGATATTGCTTGTGGAGAAAGAATCTGGAGTTCTCGCTTTGTCGGAGAAATTGGTTATCTCGTTACTTTCAGGAATATCGACCCATTATGGACAATTGACCTATCGGATCCTACCTCCCCCACTATTCTCGGTGAGTTGGAAGTGCCTGGCGTATCTACTTACATTCATCCATTGAATGATGACCTATTGCTAACGATAGGAATTGGACCAGCGGGAGATGATGGATTCGGACTTGACTGGTCACAAACACAGGTGAGTCTCTTCGATGTTAGTGATTTAGAGAATCCATTATTGGCTGATTCAGTCTCTTTATCTCCGGGTTATGTTGATGATAATTGTGCAGATATTCGTAATTGTGGTTGGTCTTGGTCTTGGTCAGAAGCGACATATGAGCATAAAGCATTCAACTATTGGGCCCCAGAGAATTTGTTAGCAGTTCCATTATCTACCAATCGGTGGGTTTTCGATACAGTTGTAGAAAATGATAGGACATATTCGTATTATGGTTATGAATTCATATCAACATTAAAATTAGTAAATATCGATATTGAAAATAAATCGTTAAGTATGCACGGAGAAGTTGACCATTCATCGATGTATGGTACTGGAGTTCAAGATTATTGGTATTCCAATACTGATATCAGAAGATCAATATTCATGGGAGATTACATTTATGCAATTTCTTCTGCTGGAATGACTGTCCATGATACTGAAAATCTTTCACACATCATTACAGTAAATTTACCTGAAGATGAGGCACAAATCTACTATTACAGTGATGAAGAATCTGAAGATTCCGCTGGGTCTGAACCTGTAGAAACTCAGTCATCTGAATCTTAGAGGCCTACCAGTTTGGCCAGGTTCAACCAATGTCTCGCCTTTGAATGATCCATCTTTAGTCCTACTATGAATTGGGATTCCATCAACGATAGTCCATTTAGGTAATCCTGTAAGTTCCATCCCAGCATATGGAGTCCATCCCACTCGAGTCCAAGTATCTGCATCAGTTATCGTTTTCCTTTCATCCAAATCGACGAGAGTCAAATCCCCATCAAATCCCTCAATTATGGATCCTTTGTTCTTAATTCCGTATACTTTGGCAGGACCTTCACACATCCATCGCATTACATCTGAAACGTCACATTTTCCATCCATTGCATGAGTCAACATTAGGGGTAAGGAAGTTTCAACCCCTGGCATTCCAGCAGGGGCCTTAGGGAATCCAACTGATTTAGCCTCCAATGTGTGTGGTGCATGGTCTGTAACCACACAATCAATGGTTCCATCTTTGAGGCGTTTCCAGAGCGTTTCCTTATCCTCAGTATAACGAATAGGAGGGTTCATCAGTACTCTAACCCCTCTCTCTTCAACGTCAAATTGATCGAATGTTAAGTGTTGGGTACAGACTTCTGTAGTAATCAGATTTCCTTTGTTTGAAGCCAACCAATCTGCCTCAGCTCCACTGGTCATATGGACAATATGTAGCCGGTGATCGTAATCTTTAGCCAGAGCAGCCGCTCGCTTGGTTGCTAAAAGTGCACATTCAATATCCCTGCATTCGGCATGTGCTGCGATATCTGTACGGTGTCCAAATTTAGCTAAACGAGATTGTAATCGAGTCTCATCCTCTGCGTGAGTTGCTATTATGCCTCCAGTATTTGCAAAAATCTCTTCGAGATGTTTTTGTTCGTCTACGAGTAAATCCCCAGTACTACTTCCCATGAAGATTTTTATCCCACAAACTCCGTCCATTCCCTCAACACTTTGCAAATCTTTGACATTATCTTTTGTTGCTCCTACAAAGAATCCATGATGGGTTACGGATTTTTTATTCGCAATATCAATTTTAGCCTGAATAGTACTGCGATTTGTTGCATTTGGAATATTGTTGGGCATATCTAAGAATGCCGTAATCCCTCCTGCTGCAGCCGCACGACTTCCACTCAGAAGATCTTCTTTTTCCGGCTGACCAGGGTCTCTAAAATGGACATGAGGATCTATGGCTCCAGGCAATAGGTGGAGTCCTGTTCCATCAATAACAAACTCATTCGACTCTGGTACTAATCCTCCATTAGGCGCTACGGTTTTAATCAAGCCATTAGAAACACGTAAGTCACCTTCGACGATTCGATTTGGAAGGACCAACATCGCATTCTGGACAAGAAGGTCGCCTACCATCAGTATGAAATTTGATTTCTAGTCCATCAACCCGTCGATATTCGACTATCTCTTTCTTATATGTGTCTGGATTCGGCCAAAGTAGCGAGGTGGGGTAGTCTGGTTATCCCGTCGGGCTCATAACCCGGAGACCGATGGTTCAAATCCATCCCTCGCTACCAAATTTCATCCGTCGAGAGTATTATCTATCTCTTTCAGAATGATATTTCATGCGAGACAAGTCCATCGCCATTCTGTTGGTGAGTTGTTTCTTATTTTCGGGCTGTGTCGGAGCAGATGAAGAGTCTTCATTGATTGACATCTCTGTTGAAATGACCGGCTCACCCGGAAGTGTCTATTTCATTAAAGATGTGAATAATGACACCTCAATTGAAGAGATTCCAGTTTCATTTGATTTCTCTGGTACTGAATCGTCAGGAGGAGCGCTGACAGAATATTGGTTAGAACCAGGAGATGGTTCTCAGAGAATTACAACCAATGCAGCAGAATCTAAGGTTTTGACACGGGAGTATTCATCATATGGGAAATTTTTGACAGAAGCTGGCGCTAATGACTCGGGCGAAAATAGTGAAAGTAAGGAAATCGCAATATCACTAAATGGTATATTCCATCTAAACCAGACTAGTCCTACAGGAGTGGATGAACCAGCCGACCTGCATATCGACGCTATGGGCATAACTAGTATACAAAATCCAATTAAATTGGAGATAACATCAACAATATACAATGTAGAAAACGTCGCACCAATCCCTCCTCCAGACGAAGTAGAAATAACATGGCAATTATTCGACCCGTCCGGAGAATTAATTGCAACACATACCCAAGAAATAGCTGAAGGAGGATCATACACATGGGAATACAGCGAGGAAAATCCAATGGTCGGAGGTTGGAATCTAATTATCGGAGATGCTGTGGATGATGAGAATGTTAATCAGGAAACGACGGCAAAAATGTTATTCTGAATACAGTTTCCGTTAGAACTGAATTAGAACTGAAAGTGAAAATCAGGTCTACTGCGAGGATGTGGTCGTAAAATATTCAAGCAAAAGTAGAATAGGCCTCCATCGTTTATTCATATACTTCAGAATGAACCGTCTAAACGAACACAAGGAAATGAGACCTATGGCAACTAAGAAAAAAAGCGAAACGAACATGGACGGCGAGGAGGAAGAGATACCTATGGCAGAGGTCGAAGAAGAGGAGGAAGCTACAATTGAAGATCTTCCTGGAGTAGGGCCAGCAACAGCAGAGAAATTGAAAGAAGCTGGATTCGACGATCTCCTCGCAATAGCAGTAATGAGTCCTTCAGAGTTGGCAGAACAGGCAGAATTGGGTGAAGCAGTATCATCAAAAATTATTCAGGGTGCTAAAAAGTTAGCAAATATCGGAGGTTTCCTGAGTGGTGTTAAATTACTCGACAGAAGGAAGCAAGTCCAAAAACTGTCTAGTGGTTCTAGTGCTTTGGATGAGTTATTAGGTGGTGGTTTTGAAACACAGAGTATTTGCGAAGTTTTCGGAGAATTTGGTAGTGGTAAAACACAGATAGGGCACCAATTAGCGGTAAATACACTATTGCCATTAGATCAAGGCGGACTTGCAGGTGAAGTATTCTATATCGATACAGAAGACACATTCAGACCTGAAAGGATAGCACAAATGGCAGAGGCAATCGGAATGAACCCTGAAGATGCATTGGAACGAATTCATGTTGCAAGAGCATACAATTCTGCACATCAAATGCTTCTAGTTGATGAAATCAAAAGAATGTCGAAATCCATAGATGTCAAGTTAATTATTGTTGATTCATTGACAAGTCACTTTAGAGCAGAATTTGTAGGTAGGGGAATGCTAGCACCTCGTCAACAGAAATTGAATCGACACTTGAAGGAACTAAAACAACTATCAGATGTACACAACGCATTAGTTTTAGTAACTAATCAGGTAATGTCGAATCCAGGAACAATGTGGGGAGACCCGACTAAGGCTATTGGAGGACATATAGTCGGCCACGCGAGTACATTCCGTCTTTATTTGAGGAAATCAAAGGGCGGCCGTAGAGTAGCTCGTCTGATTGATAGTCCTAATTTACCAGAAGGCGATGCAGTAATCAGTGTAGTTTCGGAAGGAATTCGTGACTAATTAGGCTGGTAAATCTGCGAGTTTTTCCTGAACAGCATCAATTAGTCGTTGAACTGTTGTAGGGTTAAATGAGAATTCAAGTTCTGCTGCTTTGAATAGTTCTGGTAGAGGTTTGCTACCTCCAAGTTTCATTGAATGGGCATAATTTTCTAGTGCTGATTCAATGGAATCAAGTGATTGTAACCATACCTGTAACGCACCAAGCTGTGCAATACCATATTCAATGTAATAGAATGGATATGTGAATAGATGCAATTGTCGATGCCAACCAATGTCTCTTATTTCTTCGAATCCATCCCAGTCTACGTCTGCTCCAAATCTGGATCTTAGGTTTCTCCAAGTTTCCGTTCTTTCTTCCTTACTGTGGCCAGGGTTTGTATGTACCCAATGTTGGAATGCATCGATTGTTGCAATCCACGGGAGTAGACTCACAACTCCCTCTAAGTGATTTCTCCTCGCTCTATCCGCATCAGTCTTCGAGTAGAATTCTTCTAAATGGGGATGCACCAAGAGTTCCATACTCATTGAGGCTACCTCCGCATATTCAATAGGTGGATCCCTATGGTCAATCAAATCCAAGTCACTGGAGTACATAGCATGAAATGCATGTCCTGCTTCATGTACCATTGTTTCTAAATCTCGTTGCAATCCTGTTGCATTCATGAAAATGAATGGACGTCGGATTTTATCAAAACTAATTTGGTATCCACCTGGAGCCTTACCTTTTCTGCTGTCTAAGTCTAGTGAGTTTCCATCTCTGAGACTATCAAACATTGTCCCTAGCTCATCACTTATTTTGTGAAACATTCTTGATGTTCCTTCAACCATTTCATCAACATTGTTGAATGGTTTTAGTGGGGGTCTACCATACACATCGACACCTAAATCCCATGGCCTAAGAGAATTAACTTCTAACAATTCTTTTCTTTGTTTATCTAGAATTCGGCCTAATGGGACACAAACCTGCTCAGCAGCAGCGTGAAAATCTTCACAATCAGAAGGGGTGTAATCGAATCTATGCTTTGCGACAAATACATAGTCTCGATAATTATCAAAACCAGCATTCAATGCAATTTGATGTCTGATTTCAAGCATTTTTTCGTAGAGTTCATCAATCTTTTCAGCATCTTCGCATCTTCTTTCCCAGACTGATTTCCAAGCCCTCTTCCTTGTTTCTCTATCTGTAACCTGCAGGAATTTTCCCATTTGTTGCATTGTTCTTTCTTCACCTTCGAAAAAGACCATCATAGATCCGCAAATCTCTTCATATTGCTGACCTAATTTGGTTAGTTCAGTTCTAAGTGGAATATTTTCTTCTCTAAAAATTTCAATGTCAGCCCGAATATCTCTAATCATAACGCCATATGTGTCTAAATCTAGTTTGTCGATAACTGATGATTCCATAATTCTACGATTTAATCGGTCACCAATTGCAGATAATTTCGGTTCTACATTTTCCACAAAATCAAGATATGCATTCTTTTTGTCATCATCTTCAGTTGAGCATGTCATTGCAACGTAAAGTCTTGAGCCTGCCTCAGATACCCATTCGCGTAATTCACTCTCGTCTTTAATCAAATCTTCTAATTCATCTACAGTGTTAAGTGAACGATGGACTAAGTCATCATAGAGAGGTTCTAACTGTTCCCAAGAGGTTGCATTCAGTTCGTCTGGAACGAATCCCATGGTTATCCTAAGGTCAGGGTCACTCGTAAATCATTCTGTTCTAACTGATAACGGTCCCTCTGGAAGTGGTCCTTCTTCTCTGGTCCATTTTGCACATTTCCAAACCTCAACCGCATCCTTTACTTTTTTTCTCATTTCTTCCAAGCCCGGATGGTCTGGATTCATTTTTTCAGTCCAGCAAGCGATACAATATCTCTTTCCTTTCTTATCCAGATAGTTCATTGGGGTACATGCGATTCCGCAAGTTACACAATTTCGGAGGCCATGGAAC
>MDTG01018025.1_pt1 | contig 16664 bp, 12 predicted proteins | sample 811421 | NCBI WGS metagenome assembly MDTG01 (sample SAMN05326645, study PRJNA326480) | marine metagenome | isolation source: seawater | place: Pacific Ocean: South East | collected 2011
AAGAAGAAGCTGCTGAAGAAGAAGCTGCTGAAGAAGAGGCTGCTGAAGAAGAGGCTGCTGAGGAAGAGGCTGCTGAAGAAGAAGCTGCTGAAGAAGAAGACTCAGAAGAAAAATCTTAATATATTAATTTAGTCTTTATCCATTTTTTATAATTGTCCTCTAAGACAGTTAGTGGAACTTCTCCATTTTCAAGAATGAAATCATGGAAATCTCTGATATCAAATTTTGTACCTAAGGTTTCTATTGCATTTTGTCTCAATTCAAGAATTTTAAGCATTCCAATTTTATAGCTGCAAGCCTGACCTGGCCAAGCAATATATCTCTCAATTTCAGCTATAACGGACGTCATAGCCTTTCCTGTTTTTTTATACATATAATCTATAGCTTTTTCTCTGGACCATCTTTTATGATGAATACCTGTATCAACTACTAGTCTGACAGCCCTGAATAAATCAGACTGAAGGAATCCTATTTTATCATAAGGATCATCTGATAATCCGATTTCAACAGCCAATTGCTCAGCATATAAAGCCCACCCCTCAGTATAAGCTGTCGAATTTACAGCATATTTTCTAAAAATTCCGAGATTATTGTTTTCTAGATTAAGAGCAATTTGAAAATGGTGTCCTGGAATAGCTTCATGGAATGCTAATGTTTTCATTCCAAATTTAGGGGTAGCTTTAATATCGTACAGATTTGCATAAAAGATTCCTGGCCTTTTACCATCTAGTGAGGGGCCTCTATAATATCCTCCAGCAGCACTTTTTTCGGAATATGCTGGAACAGGCTTAACTATAACTCTTGATTTTGGAAGTTTTCGAAAATATTTAGGCATTAGCTCGTAGGCATCATCAACAATATTATTATAGATTTCAATAATTTCCTCTCTAGAACTCTGATTATCCTCAAATAAGAAATCTTCACTCTCGTTTAATTCGATTAAAACCTGCCCAACATCAAGAATATTTTCATATCCTTCTGTTTTCAAAACATTGATAATTTCAGCAGTTATTCTTTCAACTTCATTTAATCCAATATTATGTATTTCTTCTGCAGAATAATTTGATGTAGTCATTATTCTTAGCCTTAATGAATAATAATTTTCACCATCAGGCAAACTCCAAACACCATGACTTATATTTGCTTTTGGTCTGATTTCATGAAGATGCATCAATAAAAGTTGATAGCTTGGAATTACTTTTTCAGTAATAATTCTCTCAGCCTTTTCTTTTAAAATATTAATTGTTTTAGTTTCGATACCAGCGGAAGATAGTTTTTTTTCATAGATAATTAAAAGTGGGTTTTCTTTAACGGGTATATCTATAATATTTTCAATTTGGTTTATTACTCTTTCCACCATAAAAATGGGGGGAAAGATTTTTAATTGTTTTCTTTTCTCCAATTTTTCAAAAATTTGATTAAATACTTCTGGTATTTTTTCAAGTCTTGCTAAATAATATTTACCATCTTTTTCATCTCTAATTGGATGTATGTCGGTCATAAATTCTATAATTTGTGTATGCAGACCGTTTATTTGTATTAACGGATAAGCATGATAGGGGTATTTAGTTCTTTGCTCAATTTCATTTTTCATTTGAAATTGAGCAATTTTTTTACTTGTTAACTCGTCAGGGGAAAGATTTTCATTTTGATAAGAATTTAGTATTTTATACTCTCTCTTCAGCTTCTTTAAATCTTTGATATCTTTTTCTAGAGAGTAATCTGATAATTTACCATTGTAAGACCTATATCCATATTTTTCTAATAAACCGATGTATGTCAGGGACTCTGGGCTATCTAAGGTATTAACAATAAATTGTCTTGATAAAAAATGATCAAAAGAGAAAGGCTTAAAGAATATAAGTTTTAGTGTATAAATAGAAAATAAAGCAACAAAGATTATTGTTGCTGATATTAATGTTTTTTTTATCATTTTTTATCCCTGGGCCCAACTTATCATAAAAAAATATTATTTGATAAATTATGTTATTGTAAGAGATATATATTTGAGTTTTAGGTCCCTTAGCTCAGCTGGATAGAGCACTGGTCTTCGAAACCAGGTGTCAGAGGTTCGAATCCTCTAGGGACCGCCAATAATTTATGCTATGTAAGTTTTTTTGTTGAGTAATAAATTATGTCAAAAACATCTCCATCTTTATTATCTTTAATTGGTGATACACCTTTAGTCGAAATAAAAAATATAGATACCGGCTTATGTAAGCTTTTTGTAAAAATGGAGTCCCATAATCCTGGAGGGTCAATAAAAGACAGAACCGCGTCATATATTATTGATCAAGCAGAAAAAGATGGATCATTGAAACCTGGCGGTACAATTATAGAAGCTACAGCAGGAAATACAGGAATTGGTCTAGCATTAGTTGGAATTCTAAAGGGTTATAGAGTCGTATTAGTTATTCCTGATAAGATGAGTTTAGAAAAAGTTGCTCATCTTAAAGCATTAGGAGCTGAGGTAATATTTACAAGATCTGATGTCGGCAAAGACCATCCAGAGTATTACCATAATATGGCTGAAGATCTCATTAAAAAAATACCAGGATCATTCTATGCTGATCAATTCAATAATCCAGCAAATATTTTGGCGCATGAAGAGACAACTGGACCTGAAATCTTCGAGCAAATGGATAAAGATTTAGATGCTTTTATAGCTGGCGTAGGTAGCGGTGGAACAATCACTGGAGTTGGAAAATATTTAAAAAAAATATCTCCAAAAACAAGTATTGTTGCTGCTGACCCAATTGGATCAGTAATTACTGACGCAGTTAAGACTGGAACTTATAAATATGATGGTGGCTCATGGTTTGTTGAAGGAATTGGTGAAGATTTTATACCAACAAATTGTGACTTAGAAGTTATTGATGATGCTATTAGTGTTTCTGATAAAGAAGCATTTGAAGCAATACATGTCTTATTAAAGAAAGAAGGTATTTTAGCAGGTTCTTCTGCTGGAACACTATTTGCTGGGGCAATAAAATGGTGCAAAAATCAGAAGGAACCTAAAAGAGCAGTTACTTTAATATGCGATACTGGTAATAAATATTTATCAAAAGCCTTTAATGAAAAATGGTTAATTCATAATGATCTCATAATCAAAAATCCTAAAGGAGATCTTCAGGATGTAATTGCTTTTAGAGCAGATAAAAATCAAATAATTTATGTAAACCCTGAAGATACACTGGCCACAGCATTTAATAGAATGAATAATTCAGATATATCGCAACTCCCAGTCCTTGAAAAAGAAAAGTTAATAGGGATGATTACTGAAACTGATATTTTAAACAATTGTAGAAATCAAAAAGGTTTTGAAAAGAGTGTTTCAGAATGTATGCAAAAAAATTATGTTTCTTTAGAAATAAACGCTTCATTGGATGATTTAATTGAATTATTAAAAGATAACAATATTGCTATTATCTTAAACAAAGAAAAATTTGTTGGTATCATCACAAAAATTGATTTATTAGCATTTTTAAAAAGGAATTAGATATATGAGTAACAAAAAAAGAGGTTTTGAAACTCGTTCGATTCATTCGGGGCAATCAAGTGATCCTTCAACAGGCGCGGTAATGACACCTATTTATGCTACATCTACATATGAACAGGATGGACCTGGCGAGCACAAAGGTTATGAGTATTCAAGAAGCGCTAACCCAACCAGGAAAGCATTAGAAGTATGCATTTCTGATCTTGAAAATGGTGGTTCCGGACATGCTTTTGCTTCGGGGATGGCAGCAACATCAACCATTATTGATCTTTTAGATTCTGGAGATCATATAGTTGCTTGTGACGATTTATATGGTGGTACATACAGACTTTTTGAGAATGTAAAAAAAAGATCTTCAGATATTAAAACTGATTTTATAGATTTTTCAGACCTAAACAAAATTGAAAATGCCATAACTGATAAGACAAAAATGATATGGGTTGAGACTCCAACCAATCCACTATTAAAAGTTATAGATTTAGATTTAATATCTGACATGGTTAAGGATAAAAACATTATAACAGTTTGTGATAATACCTTTTGTTCACCTTGGGTTCAAAAACCCCTCAACCATAATTTTGATATTGTCATGCATTCTGCTACAAAATATATTGGAGGTCATTCTGATGTAGTAGCAGGTATTGCCGTAGTTTCAAAATATCGACCTGACTTATCTGAAAGACTTGATTATTTGTTAAATGCCAGTGGTGCAATTTCAGGGCCATTTGATAGTTTTCTTCTTTTAAGAAGTTTGAAAACTCTCTCGGTAAGAATGGAAAAACATTGTGAAAATGCAATGTTAGTAGCTGATTATTTACAAAAAAACTTTGATAATTATGAAATAATATATCCCGGCCTTAAGAACCATAAGAATTATGATATTGCAAAAAAACAAATGAACATGTTTGGAGGTATGGTATCGGTATTAACTGATGGAGATATAGAAAAAGTAAAAGAAATCCTAAACAAATTTGAAGTTTTTACGCTTGCTGAGAGCTTAGGAGGAGTTGAGAGTTTGGTTAGCCATCCAGCCACAATGACACATGCTTCAATACCTAAAGAAAAGAGAGAAGCCTTGGGTGTAAAAGATGGCCTAATTCGATTATCAATTGGACTTGAAACCATCGATGATATCCTGTCTGATTTAAATACTGCATTAAGTTAAAAATTTATTAAGTAAAAAAAATGTCAGAAATACTTTGGGAGCCAAAAGAAAATAATATTAAAAAAACAAATATGTTGGCCTTATATGAGAAAGTTTTTTTTAAGCAAAATTCTAATAATAAAGATTTTGATTATAAAACTCTTCATAAATGGTCAATCGACAATACTGAAGAATTCTGGAATCAAGTATGGGATGATGCAAATATTATTGGCATCAAAGGAAGTCAAACAGTAAATAATTATGATGATCTAATAAAAAGTAAGTTTTACCCAGAAGGGCAAATAAATTTTGCTGAAAATCTTTTGGTTGGTGAAGATAACAGGGAGGCTATAGTCTTTTATGATGAGAGTAAAGTTAGACAATCTCTCACTTTAAAGGAGTTGAAAGAAAAAGTTATTATACTTGCGAAATGGTTAACTAATAATAATGTTAACCCAGGCGATAGAGTGGCTGTAATAGCTACAAATTCACCTGAAACAATAATATCAATGTTAGCAACTTCAGCAATAGGGGCGATTTTTACCTCATGTTCTCCTGATTTTGGAGAGGAGGGGATTATAGATAGATTTGGGCAATGTACTCCTAAAATTTTAATAACAACTAACGGTTATATATATGGCGGAAAAAAATATGATATTAGCGCAAAAGTTAAAAATATTTCTGAAAGGATTCCTTCAATCAAAAAAATAATTAATATAAAATACATTAACAATATAAATATTGATTATGATTATGATTGGTCTGAAATACTTTCAGAAAAGAATGAAAATGAATTTGAATTTAAAAAATTTCCATTTAACGATCCCCTTTATATCCTTTACTCCAGTGGAACTACTGGTAAGCCAAAATGTATTATTCACTCTGCAGGTGGAACATTAATTCAGCATATTAAAGAGCACAGATATCACTGCGATATGCATGAAAATGATCGAATTATGTATTTTACAACTTGTGGTTGGATGATGTGGAATTGGATGGTGACTGCTTTAGCTTCAAAAGTAACATTAGTTCTATATGAGGGTTCACCAATATTTCCTAATCCATTAATTCTTTTTGAAATAGCTGAAAAAGAAAAATTAAGCTTTTTTGGCGCGTCTGCAAAATATATAGATAGTTTAAATAAATTAAAAATCCAACCAAATGAAAAAAATAATTTCGAAAAACTTCGTGTGTTTGCATCAACAGGTTCGCCTTTATCGCCTCAGAGCTATGATTGGGTTTATTCTAATGTAAAAAAAGACCTGCAGCTGTCATCTATTTCCGGCGGAACTGACATAGTAGCTTGTTTTGTTCAAGGAAACCCTTGCTTACCTGTTAAAAGGGGAGAAATTCAATGTTCTTCACTTGGCATGGATGTTCAGTCTTGGGATGATTCTGGATTAAGGATTTTAAATCTTCCTGGCGAACTTGTTTGTATTAATTCATTTCCATCAATTCCTTTAGGATTTTGGAATGATAAAGATAATAAGAAATTTAAAGAGGCATATTTTGAGAAATATAAAAATGTTTGGCATCATGGGGATTTTGTAATTGAGACGAAAGATAATAGTTTTATTATTGAAGGCAGATCAGATTCTACATTGAATCCTGGAGGAATAAGAATTGGAACTGCTGAGATTTATAGACAAGTTGAGTCCTTAGAAGAGGTAAAAGAAGCGCTAGCCGTAGGACAAGACTGGAAAAATGATCAAAGGATAATTCTTTTTTTAATTTTGAGAGAAAAAATAAAACTTAATAACGAATTAAAAGATAAAATTAAGAATTGTATCAGAGATGGGGCTAGCCCTCGTCATGTACCTGCAAAAATATTTATGGTAAATGATTTTCCAAGAACAAGGTCAGGAAAAATTTCTGAGTTAGCAGTAAGAAATATAATTCATAATAAAAAACTTAAAAATATTGAAGCCCTAATGAATCCTGAAGTTCTTGAACTATTTAAAAATATCGAGGGTATAAATAATTAATCTAATTATTGGTTTTGATATTATCATTGAATTCTGAATAATTTGGTCTAGCCATCATCCAATGATATTCTATTCCATATCCAGGATAATTATTTATGATTTTTCCTTCTTCAGTTTTATACCAACTACCGCAGCTTCCTGCCCATACAGTCTCTGATAATTTTTCTTGTAATTCTCTATTGTAAGATTTCATAGCTTCATCTTTAACATCAATGTATTTAAGTTTATTTTTTTTCATATAATTAAGACACTTCATAATGAATAATATCTGAGACTCAATCATATAAATTATCGAAACATGACCAGTATTTGTATTTGGACCATAGCAAATAAAAAAATTAGGAAAAAAAGGAACCATCACTCCTCTATAGGCTTCAGCTCCATTTGCCCAAGAATCTTCTAATGTTCTTCCGCCTAGCCCTTTTATTTTTACAGGTGAAATAAATATATTGGTATCAAAACCTGTGCCATAAATAATAACATCAACTTCATGCTCACAACCATCTTTTGTGTGGATCTTATCTCCTGAAATCTTATCGATAAGCGATGTCTCTAACTTTACATTCTCTTTACAAAGGGCAGGAAAATAATCATTTGTTGGTATAATTCTTTTACATCCAATTGGATAGTCTGGGATAAGTTTCTTTTTAAATTCTTCATCATCTATTTGCTCATCAATTAACATTAATGAACCTGCTGTATAAACTTTTTCAAAGTCAAATAATTTAAACCTTGTCAAAACTGCTGAAATTGCTCTCTCAATAAATTTTGTAAAAAAATTATGCTTTTGATAGAACGCTAGGTAATTTCTTTCCTGAAGGAAATACCAATAAAATCTGTACATTCTTGCATAAAGCGGAACATACCTTAGACAAAATCTCTCAAACGAATTATATAATCTGTCGGGTTTAGGAACTATCCAGTTTGGGCTTCTCTGAAAAATTGTCATTTTTGAAACAGTGTCAGCTATTTTAGGTATAAAGCCAATTGCACTTGGTCCATTTCCTATAACCGCAACTCTTTTACCGGCAAGATTATAACTATGATCCCATTGTGCACTATGAAAACTATGTCCAGTGAATGTTTCAATTCCATCAATATTTGGCCATTTTGGTTTATTAAGCTGGCCAAGACCGCTTATTAAAGATCGAGACTTATATTTTTCTCCTGATTTCAAAAAGGATTCCCATAAATTTTCATTTTCATTAAATTTTGACTCAATAACCTCACTATTAAATTTTATAAATGGTCGTATTTTCAGTTTATCAGTTATATTTTCAAGATAATCTAATATTTCATATTGTTCAGGGTAGGTTTTTGTCCAATCTGGATTCATAGCAAAGGAAAAAGAATAAAAATGTGAAGGAACATCACAGCATAAACCCGGGTATGTATTTTCTCTCCAAGTACCACCAACACCTTCACTTTTTTCCAAAATCATAAATGAAGTATTGTTTTTTTCTAGAAGTTTATATGCTGAACCAAGACCAGAAATTCCAGCCCCTAAAATTATAACATCATAGATTTTATCTGAATTACTATCCATTAGGAAATGTTATACTTATAGTGTATCTTTTCAAGCAAATTATGTGAGGAAAACTATGCTGGCAATAAATTATTCAAAGGGAAAAGTTAATAAGTTTGATGTATCTAAGCCAAAAGGTGAGGGCGTGTTAGTTAGTATTAGTACATGTGGAATTTGTGGTACAGATATGCATTTACTACATTCAGGTATGCATCTTCCTCATATAGCTGGACATGAAATCTCTGGTTTTCTTCAAGATGGCTCTCCTGTAGCTATTGAGCCTCTTAATTACTGCGGTTCATGTAAAGAATGCAGGCAAGGAAAGTACAATTTATGTTCTTCAGAAGAGTTTGATATTCTTGGCGCTACAACTGATGGGGGAATGACTCAGAAAATGTATGTTCCTGAACATTGTCTTGTACCACTTGATAAAAATATGGACATAAGAAATTCTTCTTTAGTTGAGCCAATTGCTGTAGCTGTTCATGGTTACAAGATCACTAATACTAGTTCGAAACATAGAGTTGCAGTTGTTGGGGGAGGATCAATAGGTCAGTGCGCGGTGGTTACTGCCTATTCTATGGGTTGTAAAGTTGATCTTTATGCTCGATACGATCATCAAAAAGAAGCAGCTGAAATATGGGGAGCCACTGAACCAGTGGGTGAATATGATAGGGTTGTTGATACAGTGGGCAATCCAGAAGCTCTGTCAAAATGTGTTGAATTACTTAAACCAGGAGGAAAAATTATAGGACTAGCAGCCGGTTGGGAGGATGTAGTTTTACCTGGATTAGGAATTTTAGATAAAGAAGGGAGTTTTTATACATCAAGAATCTATGATGCAAGTGGTGACAATGGAAGAGATATCGATAATGCAGCAAGAATTCTTTACGAAAATCATGAATTTGGAGATAAAGTCATTACGCATAGATTTCCCCTCGACGCCGCTGAGGAAGCATTTAAAATTGCCGATGATAGAAAATCTGGATCAATTAAAGTTGTTTTTGATATCAATGGTTAATGAGGCTAGCATTGTATAAAGACAAAATAGTAAATTATCTAAGTCACGATAAAAAAATTAAAGAACTTGGATTTGACCAGAATAGATTGTCATATATTCCTGAATATTTTTCTTCATATGTTGAACAAGAGAGAATTCCTAATTTTGTATGCTTAGTTTCGCGCTTCGGAGAGGTTGCGCACTACTCCCACCAAGGCTTTAAAAACATAGAATCTAAAGAAAAAATAAATAATGAAACTATCTTTAGAATTTATTCAATGACTAAACCAATAACCTCTGTAGCAATTATGATGCTCTATGAAAGAGGTTTGATCAGACTAGAGCATGAACTTTATCGCTATTTACCAGAATTTAAAAATACTGAGGTTTGGGAGTCAGGGAATTTAGATAACTTTATTACAAAGCCTCTAACTAAACCAATATTGATTAGTGATCTATTAACTCACACTGGAGGTTTTACATATGATTTTATGTTAGGTCATCCAGCAATAGGTTTGTACAGAAAAAATGGACTTCATGATTATAAGAATATTGAAACACAAGAAGAAATGGATTTAGATGAGTTTTGTAATAAACTATCAAAGCTACCATTACTTTTTGAGCCCGGCGAGAAATGGCATTATTCATGTTCTATAGATATATTAGGTAGAGTTGTAGAGGTTGTTTCAGGTATGACACTCGAAGCTTTTCTTAAAGAAAATATATTTAATCCTTTGGATATGAATGATACTAGTTTTCATGTTGAAAATGATAAAGTTGATAGATTTTCTGATTGTTATCAGACTATGCTAGGAAGTAAGAAAAAGAAGATGACTTTAAGTCATGCCGCGGGCGGTGATGAATTTTCTCAGAAAAGAAACTTTTTTTCAGGAGGAGGAGGTCTTTGCTCAACCATATCAGATTATGCAAATTTCTGTCAGATGCTTCTAAATAAAGGCACTTTTAATGGAAACTTTATTTTGAGTCCTACAACTATAGATTTTATGACCCAAAACCACCTTCCTAATAACAATACACTTCAAGACATGGGTGATAGTAGTTTTTCTGAAACAAGATTTGATGGTGCAGGTTTTGGATTGGGTTTTTCTGTAATAATAGATCAGGTTCGATCCGCTATACCGGCAAGTGTTGGCAGTTATTCATGGGGCGGAATGGCAAGTACTTTTTTTTGGATTGATCCAAAAGAAGAATTATTTTCAATCTTGTTAACTCAATTAATTCCCTCTGGAAGGTACCCTATTCGCCCTCAGGCTCAAACTTTAGTTTATGCCGCCATAAATAGCTTGAACAAAAAAAACTAGACAATAAAAACTGATGGATGTAAGTTTTAACTTCCTTTTTAAAGGAATGTGGTGATTTGAGCCAGTCGGCTTGCGGCCACATAAAAAAAGTCGCTAAAAAAGGCTGGGAGAGACCTGGCAGATGCCGGGTTTTTTTGTCTCCCAGATAAAGGAGAAAAAAATGACTAATGAATCAAAAAACCCAGAAACTATAGCTTTACATGCTGGTTGGAGGTCAGATGCAACTACTAATTCTGTAGCTGTTCCAATTCATCAAACAACGAGCTATCAATTCGATAATACTGAGCACGCATCTAATCTATTTGCTCTCTCTGAATTAGGTAATATCTATTCGAGGATAATGAATCCTACTTGTGATATTCTTGAACAAAGGGTAGCTGCCTTAGAGGGTGGAGCTGCCGCTTTAGCTGTTTCTTCTGGACAAACTGCAACAGCATATGCATTACAAAATATCGCAAGAGCAGGAGACAATATTGTCTCGTCTACAGATTTATATGGTGGAACATGGAACCAATTTAGTAATACTTTTAAAGATATTGGTATTGAGGTTCGTTTCGTAGATCCAAAAGACCCTAATGATTTTGCTAATGCAACAGATGACAAAACTCGTGCATATTTTGCTGAAACATTACCAAACCCAAAATTACAAGTTTTTCCAATTAGAGAGGTTGCTGATATTGGTAGAAAGCAAGGTATTCCTCTTATTGTAGATAATACAGCAGCACCAATAATATGTAGGCCATTTGATCACGGCGCAGCAATAATTATTCACTCAACTACAAAATATATTGGTGGTCACGGAACCTCAATCGGCGGAATTATAGTTGATGCTGGTGGTTTTGATTGGGCTGGAGCAGGTGACAGGCAACCAGCCTTAAATACACCTGATCCATCTTACCATGGAGCAGTGTTCTCTCAACTTCCGGACCCTTTAACACCATTGGCATATATTCTTAAGGCCAGAACAACTTTATTAAGGGATATGGGCGGTGCAATGAGCCCATTTAATGCATTCCAGTTCATTCAAGGACTGGAAACATTGCCTTTGAGAATCAGGGAACATAGTAAAAATGCCAATGAAATTGCAAATTTTTTAAATTCACACGAAAAGGTTACTAATGTAATTTACCCTGCTTTAATGGATGGTGATTACAAAAAAAGAGCTGACGATCACCTAACAGGAGGTTATGGTGGCCTTGTTGGATTTGAATTAGCTGGTGGAGTTGAGTCAGGAAAGAATTTTATAGACTCTCTTGAGTTACTATATCATGTTGCAAATATTGGTGATGCAAGAAGTTTAGCAATTCATCCGGCGAGCACTACCCACAGTCAATTATCAGAAGAAGAACAATTATCTGCTGGTGTAACACCTGGATATGTTAGATTATCTGTAGGTATTGAACATATTGATGATATTAAGGCTGATTTGACTCAAGCCCTTGATAAAGCTTAAACCTAAAAAAATTATATATATAATTAAGCCGCTTAATTTAAGCGGCTTTTTTATTTAATTATTTAAATAATTCAATTTATGTAATAATCTGACCAGCAATAACGATAACATGAGCTAAAAATGAAAAGAAAAGTATGGAAATTGATTGATAGACCAGAAGGTTTGAATTTCGAGGAAGCACTATCTTTAGTTGAAGAGGATCTACCTCCTCCTACTGATAACAAATTACTTATAAAAATAAAAATAATTTCCATGGATGCAGGAACTAGGATGTGGATGAGTGATAGGCAAGATAGCTATCAACCTCCAATTGATTTAGGATCAAGTATGGTAGGTGTATGTCTTGCCGAAGTGGTTAAATCTAGTAACCCTAATTTTTCTGAGGGTGATCTAGTTCGTGGGTTTGGTGAATGGGCTGATTATGCTGTTGTCGAAGCAGATAGTTTTTTAAAACTTGAAGCAGGGCTTGAAGATGAAGCGGCGTATTTGTCGGTACTTGGTCTCAATGGCTGGACTGCTTATGTTGGTGTTATGGAAGTTGGAAAACCAAAAGAAGGTGAAACTTTTCTTGTATCAGCTGCTGCTGGAGCCACAGGATCGCTGGCAGGTCAAATTGCTAAAAAAGCTGGTTGTACTGTTATTGGGCTTGCAGGAAGCAAAGAGAAATGTGATTGGCTTTTAAATGATCTAGGCTTTGACCATGCAATAAATTATAAGACTGATGACTTAGATAAATCTCTAAAAAATATATGCCCAAACGGTATTGATATATATTTTGATAATGTTGCTGGCGATATATTAGATACTGTTTTAAAGAATTTAGCTTTATACGCAAGAATTCCTCTATCTGGTTTACTTGCTCAATACAATGAAGAGGGCTCAAGATTACCTGGGCCTAAAAACTTTGATCAACTTTTAATGAAAAGGGCAACGATTACTGGTTTTTTCTGTCCAGATTTTTTAGATGAAGGCCCTAGAATTGAAAAAATTATGCATGACTGGTATTTAGACGGTTCATTAAAATTCAAAGCAGACATCACAAATGGTTTGGAGAATGTTTTAGTATCATATAAAAGAATGTTCAACGGTGATAATATTGGGAAAACCCTAGTAAAGTTATAAATGTTATTAAGGAGATTTTGCTGAAGTTAGAGGGCAATTATAATATCAGTGGCAAGGTTGCTAAAGAGGATGATCGATATAAAGTTATCGATAATACATCTTTAAAAGGCCTTGTTCTAAGTAGCACAGACCTTAACCCTGGTCATTCAACTAGTGGACATAAACATGCTGGTCAAGAGGAAGTTTATATGTTCATAAAGGGAAGAGGTTCTATGACTTTATCCTATCCTGATGGAAAAAATTCTGAGTTTAAAGTATCCTCTGGGGATATAGTTTTAATTGAAGACGATGTTCATCATAAAGTTGAAAATATAGATAAGAAAGAAAATTTATATTTTCTGTGTGTGTTTGATGGTAAAAGATCTCATTAAAATTTAGAACTTATGTTCCAAAAGCTTCTTTGAAAGTGTCATCCCAGCTTCCTTTAGTCGATGCTCTTGAATATTCGGTTGCTCTTCCTTCAAAGAAATTTGTATGTTCAACGCCACCAAGCATTTCTACCATCCAAGGGAGAGGATGTTCTTTAATATGAAAAAGTTTCTCCATACCTAATTGAGTTAGTCTTAGATCAGCAATGTATCTAATGTAATCTTTTACCTGTTTTGCCTCTAATCCTTTGACTCCTCCTAACTCAAAGGCCAAATTTATAAATGCATCTTCATGGCTAATTACAGTTTCACAAGCATTATAAATATCTTTTTCTAATTGAGGAGTTAAAACCTCTGGGTTTTCTGCAACAAAAGTTCTGAATAACTTAATAGCAGACTCTGTATGTAAGGTCTCATCTCTAACAGACCATGTTACAATCTGTCCCATACCTTTCATTTTATTAAACCTAGGAAAATTTAATAACACAGCAAAGGAGGCAAATAACTGAACACCTTCAGTGAAGGCCCCAAATACAGCGAGGGTTTTGGCTATGTTTTCTTTTGTTTCTACACCCCATTTTCTCATGAAATCAAACTTATCTTTCATTTCTTTATATTCAAGAAAGGCACTATATTCTACTTCAGCCATACCTATTGTATCGAGTAGGTGGCTATATGCAGCTATGTGTATTGTTTCAGTACTTGAGAAGGCCGCCATCATCATTTGAACTTCAGTTGGTTTAAATACCTGGGAATAATGTTTCATGTAGCAATTGTTAACCTCAACATCTGCTTGCACAAAAAATCTAAATATTTGTGTCAGAAGGTTTTTTTCTGCTTCAGATAAATTCTTTTCCCAATCTTTCACATCTTCTGCAAGAGGAACTTCTTCTGGCAACCAATGTATTTGTTGTTGGGTATGCCATGCTTCATAAGCCCAGGGGTATCTAAACGGTTTATATACTAATCTTTCTTCTAATAGGGACATTTCTTACTCACTGACAGGATAAACATTCATCATAATCATCATCGGTTTTACTTGATTCTGCAACCATTTCATCAAGAGTTTTTCCTTTTTTTTCAATTTTTTTATCTTGATCAGGAACTTTAGGTTCTTCTTTAATTTTTGCATTATCAGAAGAACCAGTTTCTGCTCTTTGAATAGATTGAGATCGACAGTAATATAAGCTTTTTACTCCCTTTTTCCAAGCACTGTAATGAATATCATGTATATATTTTTTATTGCTATCAGCAGGAACAAAAACATTTAAGGATTGCGCTTGGTCAATCATTTCTGTTCTGTCTGCAGCAAGGTCGATTAGCCATCTTTGATCAATTTCGATTGCTGTTTTAAAGACATCTTTTTCGTGGTCTGTAAGAAAATCTAGGTGTTGAACAGAACCTCTATTATTTAGGATTGATATCCAAACTTCATCATTGTCCTGCCCTTTGTCTGTTAAAAGTTTTTTCAAATGTGTATTTCTTACTGTGAAGGTTCCTGAGAGTGTTTTGTGTGAGTAAACATTAGCAGCTATAGGCTCAATTCCTGGACTAGCACCTCCACATATAATTGAAATTGACGCTGTTGGCGCTACAGCTGTCTTGTTTGAAAATCTCTCTTTAATTCCATATTCTTCAGCATCAGGGCATGCACCTTTAGCTTCAGCTAAATCACGAGAACTCTTATCAACTGCCTTTTTGATATGATTAAAGATTTTTTTATTCCATGATTTTGCAGTTACACCTTCCCACGGAATGTTATTTGCTTGAAAAAATGAATGAAGACCCATTACACCTAATCCTACAGATCTTTCCCTCATTGCTGAATAGGCAGCTGTTTTCATGGTCTCCGGTGCATTGTCAATAAAGTCTTGAATAACATTATCTAAAAAACGCATAATATCTGGAATAAAGTCTTTATCATTTTCCCATTCATAATACTTCTCAATGTTAACTGATGATAGACAACAAACTGCTGTTCTCTCTTTACCATGATGATCAGTTCCAGTTGGAAGAGTAATTTCACTACATAGATTTGATGTTTTAATTTCTAGACCTGCTAATTTTTGCTGTTCTGGCCTTAAATTATTAACTCTATCTTTGAAAACTAAATATGGTTCTCCAGTTTCAACTCTTGCAGTTAATAATCTTATCCATAGTGATCTGGCAGGAATTGTTTTTTGTACGGTTTGATCTTTTGGACTTCTAAGATCCCATTCACCATCTTCCTCTACTGCACGCATAAAAGAGTCGCTAATTAAAACACCATGATGAAGGTTTAGAGCTTTCCTATTTGGATCACCTCCAGTTGGACGTCTAATTTCAATAAATTCTTCGATTTCTGGGTGATCCACTGGTAAATAAACTGCTGCAGAACCTCTTCTTAACGACCCCTGGCTTATTGCTAAGGTAAGAGAATCCATAACTTTTATGAATGGAACAATACCACTTGTTTTACCTACGCCACCAACAGACTCACCAATTGATCTGAGGTTACCCCAATACGAACCTATACCACCTCCTCTTGCAGCCAACCAAACATTTTCTGTCCACAAGTCTACTATTCCATTCAAACTATCATTTGCTTCATTAAGAAAACACGAAATGGGGAGTCCCCTTTTATTTCCGCCATTTGATAAAATAGGTGTTGCAGGCATAAACCATAATTGTGAAATATAGTCATATAATCTTTGAGAATGCTCATCATCATCACCATAATATGATGCAACTCTAGCGAACAATTCTTGAAAACTTTCACCTTTCATTAAGTATCTATCTTCAAGCGTTTCTCTTCCAAAGTCGGTTAATAAACTGTCTCTTGAAGGATCTATTTTTACTATTTTTCCCGAATCACTATGTTGAACAGCACGATCTGCTACTTTGAAATCCATCTTTGGTTCATTTAGATTTTCTGCAGGTGGTTTTTCTCCAACCTTAGATTTTGCTTGTGAATATAGCTGTTCCATTTCACTGTCAGTATATCCAGAAATGGTTAATGGTGGAGTCTTTCTTTTTGATTTCTTGGTTTTTTCTAAATTTTCCATCAACATCATATTTATCCTTTTTTTCAGAGTCAGGTCCTCTTAAGGTGAATCGATTTTTCTCCTAGGGCAGGCCATCTCTGTATATATACAAGTGTAACAGATGTATTAATTATTTTAGTTAATACCCCTATAAGTAGGGTGATACACATTGAGTAACACAAAATATAGTAGCGTGTTCGTTCACGAGGTCAATAAAGAAAAT
>MDTG01277896.1_pt1 | contig 16664 bp, 11 predicted proteins | sample 811421 | NCBI WGS metagenome assembly MDTG01 (sample SAMN05326645, study PRJNA326480) | marine metagenome | isolation source: seawater | place: Pacific Ocean: South East | collected 2011
CCTGGTAAAAAATATGGTTATGATTTCTTTTCATCAATGCCAACATCCCTAACAGCAGTTGGAGATTTACCTCTACCTAACGACTACAAAATATCTTTAAGAGATCAATTTATAGTTATTTTATCTGGCTCAAAAGATGCAATTTTTAACTTAAATGTAAAACTTGATGGTACTATCCTCTTTCCTGAACTTGGCTCCATTTCCGTCGCAGGCTTAACCTTCCAAGAGGTCAAAAAGAAACTCACTAAATTAATTGAACAATCATATATTGGAGTAACTATTGATATTTCGCTTCAAAACTTAAGTGCAAAAAAAATAACTATTGTTGGAGCAGTGAATACACCTGGAACTTATCTAGTTAATCCCTTTACTACAATCACTGGCGCATTAGCTTATTCTGGTGGCATCTCTGAGATTGGCTCATTGAGAAACATAAAATTAATAAGAAATAATACAGAAATATTTTCTTTTGACTTATATGATTTATTAATTAAAGGCGATAGATCAAATGATATAACTATTGAGGCAGGAGATACTCTCTTAATAAATGCCGCTAATCAGTTTGTTGAAATAAGTGGAGGCGTAAAAAGACCAGCAATATATGAGGTGCTAGAGGGCGAAACATTTACTAATTTAGTAGATTTTGCACTTGGATTTAAACAAACAGCAAATAAAACTAACATATCCGCATCATTTTTAGATCTAAAAGAATCTAAAATTACAAAGAAAAACATCAATGATCTAAACCAAAGCTTAATGAATGCTTTATCTGTCAATGTATTTAATTACGTAAGTGAAAATATTGCTAATGTTCAAGTGTTGGGTGCAATAGATCAGCCAGGTTTTTACGATATTAAAAAGTATAGAACCTTAAAAGATTTAATTGATAATCTGAGATTTGTTGATGTTTATCCATGGCTGGCCGTCTTGGAGCAATTCGATGAAAATAAGCTAATAAAATCTTCAATTTTGTTTAGTTTAAAAGATATATCAACCTATAACTCAATAGAGCTTTTGCCTAATTCAAGGATCTATTTTGCAAATATTGATAAAAGATCATTTGATGTAAATTCTAAATCAAGAGGCCAAATTGAAGATTACTCTTTAAAAATAAATCACAAACAAGAATCTTTATCAGTCCCTGTATATGGAAGATATTCTGTTAGTTCAATCGTTGATTATTTAGGTTTAGATATGACTGATGTAAGTTATGAGGCATCATATGTAAGTCCTCTCGAAAACGTTGTTTTAAATGATGACTACAAAAATATGGAGTTTGTTGCCCAAAAATATAATACTGTTTCTTTTAGATCTAAGAAAAATGACCTTATAACAGTCTTTGTAAAAGGAGCTATCGAGTATCCTGGATCTTATATACTAAATGATGATGCAACTATTGAAGACTTATATAAGCTGATTGGAGATTTTAAATCTCAAGCCTATTTAGGCGGGATTATTTTAACTAGAGATGTCATTAGAGAAAGACAGCTTCAAGCCATAGAAAAATCAAAACAAGACCTTAATAGGGCACTTCTGACTTCCTCTCAACAAGGTCAACTTGTTGGTGATGTCAATATAATAAGAGCTCTTTCAGAAACCATAGATCCTGAAAATTTAGGAAGACTAGCTGGAAATTTTGCTCCTAATTCAGAAGCATCAATCAATACAGTGTTATTTGATGGCGATACTTTAATAATCCCTAAAAATCCAAATTCAATAAGTGTTTTAGGAGAGGTGCTTAATCCTATTTCGTTTGAGTATTCAGAAAAAATTAGTGTTAGATCAGCTATAAATCAGGCTGGCGGATATCAAGAATATGCAGACCAAAGGCGGGTATATGTTATTAAAGCAAACGGAACAGTTAAAAAAGCTTCAAGGAGCATTTTTGCTGGAAACATTGATCTTAGACCAGGTGATACTATAGTTGTTCCAAGAAAGCTTATTACTACTAACCAAGCTCTAGCTGCTCTAACTCCAATTACGCAAATTCTATCTGATATTGCTTTTTCTGCTACAGCATTAGAAAATTTGTCCAATAACAATTAAAATCTGTTTCAGATGAAGAAGCTTGTTTTCATCCTTCTTATACTTTTAACGTCTAAAATATCTTTGTCAGATAGCTTTAATTACAATTCTTTTAATAACCATGGTGTTATTGGCCTCATAAATATGCCAACTGCAAGATTTTATGATGAATCATCATATGGGATTACTATATATGATGGCGACCCTGATCAAAAGATTTCACTTACCTCATCACCTTATGACTGGATGGAAGCTTCTTTTTTTTATTCTAATATAGAAGATAAACAATTATGTAGAAATAATGGGAAAGACGAAATTTTTTGTCAAGATTATAAAGATAAAGGTTTTAATTTTAAATTTAGAGTAAAGGAGGAAGGTTTACTGCCTGCAATTGCGGTAGGAATTAACGATATTGCTGGCACAGGATATTATAGTTCTGAATATATAGTAGGAAGCTACGGGATTAATAATTTAGATTTACATTTTGGTTTGTCTTGGGGAACCTTAAATGGTTCAAGTAATAGTTTTAAAAATCCACTCGGCTACATAAGTGATAAATTTTATGAAAGGCCAGTTAATCATGAGGATGATGGCGGACAGTTTCAACCATCAAGATATTTTTCAGGTGAAAAAGCTTCACCTTTTTTTGGTTTTTCTTATGCTCCGAGTGAGAAACTATTAGTAAAATTTGAAAGTGACAATACAATAACTCCAGGTCAAGTTGGATATCAAAAATCAAAAAGTGATTATTCTTTTGGAATTGATTTTTCAATAAATAATAATTTTACAATTGGTTTAGCAAATGAGAGGGACACCCACCTGTCTTTAAGATTTATCTATAAAAATAATCCAAAAAAATCATTAAAAAAATATAAATACCAAAAGTCCAAATCTATCAAAAATCAAGATAATAAATATAGAAAACTTGTTAAAAACATTGAAAATAATGGTATAGGTGTCAAAAAGATTATTGAATCAGCAAACTCAATAGGTCTTGAATTAACACAATATCAACATACAAATTTACAAATTATTGAAGAAATTATTAAGTCTGCTTCCATAGACTCTGGAATCGAAAAAGATATTAAAACTGACCTAAGGATTGCAAGCCTCCAAGCAAAAACAAACTTTGATACTGAATTATTAAATAACTCTGAAACAATTTATGAGCGAAAAAGTTCTTCAAGGTTTATCTCAAATAATAGTTTGAGTTTTAGACCTTTCTTGGCATCAAGAGAAGAATTTTTTAAAGGCGCACTTCTACTTGAAAACAATTCTGAATATATTATTAGTGATAACTTCTTTTTTTCATCCAATCTAAAATACTCGCTAGTTGATAACTTTGATGATCTTACAATACCTCCAGAAGATACATATCCTGCTCAGGTTAGATCAGATATAAAAGACTATTTAAGAAACTTTGATGATGGAATAATTATTGGGCGGGCTCAGTTTGACTATTATCTAACACTTAATAGAAATCATCATTTAATGTTTACTGCTGGCATTCTGGAGGAAATGTTTAACGGAGCTGGATTTGAATATCTCTATTTTAATCAGGACTCTAACTATGCAGTCGGTTTTGAAATATTTGATGTTCAAAAAAGAAGTCATGAAATGCGTTTTGGCACATTAAATTATAAGAATGTTACCTCTCACTTAAACTTCTATTTTAGAAATTACAGAACTATTCCTTTTGATGCAAAGATTTCATTTGGAGAATATCTTGCTGGTGATGAGGGTTTTACTATAGATATATCTAGAACTTTCCCAAATGGGACAAAATTTGGTGTTTTTGCCTCCTTTACTGATGTATCAAGTGAGCAATTTGGGGAAGGATCCTTTGACAAAGGAGTTTACTTTAATATACCCGTATTTGGTAACTTTATTAATTATTCTTGGAGACCTTTAACTAAGGATCCTGGAGCGAAATTAATAAGAAAAAATAACCTTCATGATCTTTTAATCAAATTTAGACCTTTAAACTAATGATATGTCTTTTTTAGATACATTTTAGAGAAAAGTTATTGTTTTTGATTAAAATTCTATGCATAATTAGTTTTTAGAGGAGTTAACACGAATGAATCGCTTACTTTCACTTACTTTATTTGCTTTTGCATCTTTCTTTGGCAATCTTGCAGCTAATGAAACAGTATCAGACGAAAGAATATCTGAAATTTCACAACGTCTTGAAAATTATTCTGTTAACGAATTAATTGAAAGAAGAGACTTTCTGATTTCATATCAAGAAGGTGATGTTGTTGCTGACGAAACCGTGATTGGAACTAAAGCAGAAAGATCTATTGAGATCTCTATAATTGAAGCTCTTCTAGTTTCTCTTGGTGTAGTAATTCTTGACAATATAACAGAAGACTCAAAAACTCCACCAGATACAGTATTTCCTGTAATAACAATACTAGGAGACAATCCTGTTACTGTTGAGCTCGGCACAGCATACGTTGATGCTGGAGCAACTTCTGATGGTGGCGAAACTGTAACTTCATCAGGCACAGTTGATACAAATACAGTTGGAACATATACAATTACTTATTCTGCTACTGATGCAGCTGGAAATACCTCAACTGCAACAAGAACAGTTAATGTTGTTGACACAACAGCTCCAGTCTTTACATCCTCTTCTACATTTAGTGGCGGTTTTGAAAATCAGACTTCAGTTGGCACGGTTACTGCAACCGACCTTCAGACAGTAACATTTACTATTTCAGGTAATGAGCTAGAGATTACTTCAGGTGGCGTTTTAACATTTGTTACCGCTCCTGATTTTGAAACTAAATCTACATACACAGCTACAGTGAGTGCAACTGATGGCACAAATGTTGCCACACAGGATATTACCGTTTCTATAAGAGATGAAAATGATAATTTCCCAGTAATATCAACAGCTCCTAATTTCACAGCAGCTGAAAATCAAACATCAATAGGAACTGTTTCTGCAACTGATGTTGACTTTGGCGGTGTGGTTGCTCTTGAATATAGAATTTCTGGAAGCGAAATAGAAATTGGATTGTACTCAGGTGTTTTAACATTTGTTACCGCTCCTGACTTTGAAACTAAATCTTCATACACAGCCACAGTAAATGTTACTGATGGTAAAAATGTTACTACACAGGTTATTACTGTTACTGTTACAGATGTAGACGAAGATGATGGAACAGGTACAGGTACAGGAACAGGAACAGGAACAGGTACTGGCACTGGTACGGGTACAGGAACCGGCACATAATAGTTGTCACTTTCTAAAAAAGATCTAGCAAACAATATTTCAAAAAAACTTGAGCTATCATTAAAAGATAGCACAAGTTTAACTAATTTCTTCATAGGTTTTTTAGTGAAAAATCACAATGAAACAGTTTCAATCGGAAATTTTGGCACATTCTTTTTAAAAAAATGTCCACAGAGAATAGGAAGAAATCCAAAGACTGGAGAGGAATATATTATTAAGTCGAGAAAAAAGACTATATTTATTCCCTCTGATAGAACTAAAAAAACCCTGAATTAGCTAAAATAGAAAAAATTATAATGAGCCTAGAGAATTCATCAACCAAAACACCTAATATCCCAATGATCTGGATGTTTCGAGGCTCTTTTTTTTTAAATCTTTTTAAATCTTATTTTTATATATTTTTTGGCAAAAGTAATTTAGTGAGGCTGGCATTAAGAATGAGGCTGAAAGATAAGCGAAGACTTAAAAGTAATGATTATAATCTAAAGAATCTTCATGAATCCTTAGAAGTTATAAGAAATAAATCATTGGAAGAGTACCCTCATTATGATTATGGTGCTGGATATAATTATCAATCGCTAGAGGAGTTAAATTTATGTGGATTTAGATCAACAGAAAAGAGGATATCTGCACTGAAACTTAATGAAAGATTGATGGGAAAAAGAGTTTTAGACATAGGGTCAAACATGGGATCAATTTTATTTAGTGTGCGTGATTCTATTAAGTCAGGTTTAGGAATTGAAATTAATAAATTTCTTGTAGAGCAGTCTGAAATAATCTCAAGTTACCTAAAATGTAGCGAAAAATTAGATTTTTTAAGTATTTCGTTTGAGAATTTAAATAATTACCAAGATCCATTTGATATTATTTTATCGCTTGCTAACCATTCAACATTTGATGGGAATACAAAACAATCACTTGATTCATATTTCAGAAAGATAAATGAACTACTGGTTGACGGCGGAGAGTTGATATTTGAAAGCCATCCTCCAGAAATTGAGCCACCTGATTCTCTAGAAAAAACTTCTGAGGTAATAAAAAAATATTTTTCTGTTACTAAAATTGATGTACAAGGTCTTAATGGTTTTCTAGATAAGAATAGGTCATATTTTATATGCAAGAAAAAAATATAACTTTACCTAGAAATTTATCTGTACTTTCTTGTTGCAATTTATAATGCTAAAGTTGTTCAAAAAAAATCATTGAAAAGCTCCTTATATGCAGAAATCAGCTCCTCTTTATAATTATTTAATTATATTCATACCATTTATATCTTTCATAATTGGTAACGATGCCTACACAAATTTATATCAAAAGATAATAGTCCTATCATTTGGAATTATATTAGCTTTTATTTTTTTTCTTACCACCCTCATAGTTAATGTTTTTTTTCCTAAAAATAAGGAATGGATAAAATCTTTTTTATCAATAAGTCTTTACTTTGCTTTTAGTTATGCGCAATGGGGACTAGAAAATGAGTTATATCTAATATTATTTATTACAGTACCTATACTTGTTTCTTTATTGATGTGGAAGATAAATATTGTAGAAAGGTTTTTTTCCACCTTTATTTATACTATGGTTGCTGTAATCTCTATTCAATTCACATACCTTCAACTCTCTGAAAATATTTTTATCGAAAAAAGATCATCCTTAGAAGGATCTCATTTAAATGAAAGCAAATTGATTATAAATCCAAATATTTATTTAGTAATATTAGATGCCTACTCCCGTGAAGATAGTTTGCAAGAACTAGGATTTGATAATTCAAAATTTATTAAATTTCTTAAATCAAATAAATTTTATGTTGCCGATAAGTCAAATGCTAACTTCATTTCAACACGACTTTCTCACTTCACTCTTCTAATGTCAGAATATCCAGAACCGAACACTAGCCTCAAATCTCCCCAATTAATTGAAGTGCTTAAAGGTAAGAATAATGTTACCTCAACTTTACGATCAATGGGATACAAACATATTCGCATGGGCCCTAATCAAAGCTTTCCCCAAGATTGCTCTGGTTTAGAAGATATCTGCTTATATAAAATTAATGAGATAAATGGAACAGCCTATGGCCATGGAAATATTTACATCCATGTTTTATCAATGTCTCCGATCTTAAAGGCAATAAGATACTTTAACTTATTTAATGATTATACAAACCCTAACTTATATGATAAATCTTCAATTAACGATGCTAGTAGAAGTATATCTCAAAGATCAAGTGAATTTAATGGACCATTATTTTTTGAGATCAACGTATGGCAGCCTCATGCTCCATATCTGTTTGATGATAACTGCAGTAGAAGGTCAAAGGTAATTGTGGGATTTGATGCTTGGGAAGACTCTTCAATAAGCCCTTACATAGATGAAATAAAATGTGCAAATAAACAATTAGAAGAATTTGTAACTAATATATCTTTAGAAGATGAAGATGCAATTGTAATTATTATGTCTGATCACGGCCACAGCTTTTTCTTTGATGACAGGGATGTGTTTGTGGAGGAATATGATGACGACGCAATGAGAGCAAGGCTGGCTAACTTAGTATCCGCAAAGCTTCCTGAGCACTGCTCAAACTATTTATATTCATCGATATCCCCAGTTAATATTTTTCCAATAGTGTTTTCATGTTTAACTAATCAAGAACCTGAACTTTTAGAGGATCTTTCTTATAAGCATCAGCTTGGTAATATATACGAATCAAATGATATGATTTTAGTCAATACTAATGACGGTAAATAATTTAAGAAAAAATATTTAAAATTTAAAAAAAAGACTTTACCACGAGCTCTCTCATTCTTTTATGCATGAAATGAAATGTATTACCTTCAGAATGATTCTGCTTGACAGACTTTACCTCAGTGAGATTTTTAGTCTTATGTAAAGTATCTCTTAAAACAATTGCCCTTATCCATGGATCTACAAAGCTATAGATAAGACGATATGTCATTATTTCATTAATTTCTTTTGTGCAATCACTGAGATTTAATTTTGGTAAGAATTTTGCATTAATAATGTCACCAGTATCAATTCCAGAGTTCATGATAAAACAAGATGCAGAGGGCCTCTTAGAAAGGATCAACGACCAATAAAAGCAATCGGCACCCCGGATATTGGGTAAAAAACCTGGATGTATATGCAAAAGCTTTGCGCTTGCTTTTTCAAAAATTTCTTTTGGAATTATACCTCCACCTGTATAAAGAGAAAATTCGGATGATGTTGATTTAATAGCATCAAAAAATCTTTTGTCTTTGAATCCATCATAAGAGACTGGAATAATTTCTTCTGAAAATGATTCTAATGATTTATGTTCCAAAAGACCGATAATTGATGATTTCTTTATATTTAATGATTTTTCCAACTCTTTAAAAAGATCATCACACATAAGTTTATTTTTTTTCATTAAATTTCTTGGCCAAAAAGAAATTTTTGAAGACTGAATGCTATGAGTATATTTTTGACGTAACCCTAATGGCAAAAATCTACCAATCTTTCTTTTAGTTACAATGTCTCTTTCGGGTATGATATGGATTATTTTTTTTGGTTTCAAACCAAGAGAATAAAGCATTTCAAGATAAGCTCTTCCAATTGGATTTTCATAAAATATTACATTTAAGGGTAATGTTGAAAACTTATCATTACCATCAAAAGAAGTTTCTAGTTGCTCATTAAAACTTATCTTTTCTGAATATTTATTTTTAGAGGAAATATGCTCAAAAAGTTCATCCTGTATTTTGTTTAAGCAAGTCTTAGCTTCCTGTAAAAAATCAGGTAGTTCAATACTGTCAAAAATCTTCCAACAAACATTTATATACTTTAATGTTCGAGCCTCATTAGGGTTTCCTTTAGCCAGCAAAACTCTAAGAAATAAAAAACCAGCAAATACTTGCAATAAATCTAATTCTAATAATTCATCTCCCTTATTTTTCCAGTTTGAATCATATTCTTTATAAATTTTATTTTTAATATCAAACTGCTTACTGATAAAATCTAGGTCCTTATCTTTGAAGTCAAATTCATCAATCTTCCTAATGCAATTATCTAAAATCCTTATTGGTAAATTAAGAGTATTGTCTTTTCTAGCTATATTATTAAAAGCACTTATCGACGAGCAAAATATACAAAGATCTTTTTTAAAATCAGAGACCTTAATCATTTCTAGTAATCCTTAAAAAGATAGAATCAAAAATATTCATAAAAATCCAGAACATAACCAAAGCTGAAGGAAAAGGATAAAAAAGCAATGCAAACAAGATTCCCACCAAAGACAAATTTATTTTTTGTTTTTTTAAGGATGTAACATCAGATCTGGAATCATTATGAACATAAGATAGTAAAAGACTTAAAATCAGCATTATAACTGGCAATAAATTCAGATAATTCCCCATTAAGGGTATCTCAAATGACAATTTTTTATAGTTGTCAGGATAGCTAAGGTTATCAATCCATAAAAATGATTGTCCATATAATTGATAGGATTCTCCAAGAACATTAAATATTGCAATTAAAAATGGTATTGGAAGAATTGAATAAAAAAGTGGCTTTATTTCAAAGAAAGGAGATAATTTAGTATCTTTATAGACTTTCATTATAGCATTATGCTTATCTTCAGAACTTTTATTGCTAGTTTTTATCTTTTTTAATAATGGCTCTATTTGCTTCTTTATGTTGCTCACTCTTTGCTGTGAGCGATTCAACATTATTGAATTGGGCAATAGAAGCAATTTGAAAATTAAAGCCATGAAAATTATACTTATGCCCGAATTTTTTATGTAATTTTTATCCAAGTTTACAAAGATTCTTTCAAAAAAGTTACTCAAAACTTTTAGTGGATACCAAAGATGAGAATATTTTAGACCGTATAGAGCACCATCTGAAGGGTTTAAGTTAGACTTTATTAAAATATTTCCGTTTAGGTTCTCGGGAATGCTGTAAGAACTATTAAACGATATATTTTTCTTTGAAAAAGAAACAGTTTTTATCTCATCTTTAATTACAAGAGCTTTGTATCTTCCCGAAATGATCAGTATATCTTCTTGATTGATAGTAAAAGGTGTTGAATCAATTTTTATTAAAGTATCATTTTGTAAAACAAAAACATTAATACTGTTATAAAAATTTGCTAATCCATAGTGCTCAAAGTTGTCTTCAATATTTTCTTTTATAAATGCATTAATTGAGCGGTTATTATCTTCCTGACAATTAAGAGGATTATTAAAAAGTATCATAAAAAAGAAAAGAAAGAAAAAACTAGGACTTCTCATTAATTTATTAATAATTTATAAAACACTTATCAATTCCATCCTATGAATTAAATCTTACTGAATCAATTCAAAGACTAAAAATTAAGTACTTGTGATTTAAATGTACTTTATATTACACCACTTAAGGCCAAACATTTAAATAAAATCAAGTGACTTTAAGAAATTAATAAAAGCTTGATCGGATCTTTTTATATTGTATATATATTTCTTAGAAAGTAGCTCAAGTTGATCATAATTAAAACAACTTTTACAGTTCTCTATAGCCTCACCAATAGATGAATTTGTATCCCAAATTGTGCCGACTTTGCTTCTTATTTGTTCTTCTAAAGGAATAATTCCTAATTCTAAGTATTTGGGATTATTTATTTTTTTAGGTATATCGCAGAAAATGACTGGCTTTTTGAAACCAAAAGCATATTCAAGTGCAACTCCTGACCAATCACTAATCATTAAGTCAGATTGTAAAAGGCTTTCATGTCCCTGGACATCAACTTCAACAGATACTTTATCAGAATGCAAAAAAGTATTTCGTATTTCAGAAACCATTTCGCTATTAAAAATTAACGTCTGAGGATGGGGACGAACTATAACTGCATGTTCTAACTTAAGAAGATCTTTTATAATTTTTAAGCAAATTCCACTTTCTATTATCCCTTCTGGTCCCCAAGAGGGAGCAATCAAGATTTTAAGTTTATTTTTGTTAGTCATGCTTGTCTGCATTTCCTTTTTGTTTTCATCAACTTTATCTAATAATCGATCTAGTATGGGGTATCCAAATTCAACAAGATTTTTCTTCTTCAAGCTATAGAGATTTTCAGCTTTTTCAAGTTCAACAACATGATGTGGACCTGCACAAAGGATACTATCGTAATGATCGAAAGCTTTATCGCGGTAGATCATATGAGTACTTACAAGTGAGTGCTGAGTATAAGCATAATGGACATCAGAATTTGATCTTTTTATCTGGAAATTACCTAAATCTGGCATCGTAAGGATTAATAGCTTAGTATTTAATTTTTCAAAAAAATAGTTACGCATAAAGCCATAGCCAATGAAAAAGCATTCTAATTTAGGATGAGAAATAGCTAGACCTGGATCGTCTCTGGACGAACTAACATAGCATACGTTCAAGCTCGTTTTGTTTAAAATAGTTTCTAGAAGAAGCTCTAAATGAGGATAGTAGTTAGCATTTTCACAGTAAAATGTGACTGTTCGCTTTTCTTTTGGCATTGAAGAAAAGCTAATTACATTCTTAAAAGCTAGCAATCCCTCTATAAGGTTATTTATCATACTGCCAAAAAACATCAAGCCTACCTTCCTCTTCCAGAAGTTCATATGTTTCTATGTCACCAACAGTATCAAATTCAAGCCAGCCATTTTTAACGTTTGCAGGAACTAAATTCCAACCTGAATCAATCAAGAGTTGAAGAAAACTCGTCATATACATATTTGGGAATGTTTTACCATCATATAAGATATTTCGATCTAAGCATTCATAAAAATATATAAAATCTTTAATCCTGCTTTTTGATACCTTAATTAAGCCCGTATACTGACTTTCAATATCATTTAGACTTTTTGGTTTCTTTCCAATCTCAGAAATACAACCTGTACTTTTATTAAACTTAAGAGTTTCAGCATCGACTAGAGGGTCTTCATTTCTTATTGACCATAAGTTTAACCAATTATCATCTACCATGACCACAATATCTCCGTCTTTTTCTATTACCTCATCTAAGTTATTTCTTTGAAAAATGATATCTCCATAAGAAATTATTAAATCTTCTTCAACTTCATTTATAAAGCTTAGAGCTGAAAATAAACTTTCAACCATATTTGTTGAACTAAAATTAGGATTGAAGAATTTGCAATAATCGAAGCTATCAAAAGAAGAAGCACAATATCCTGTCGAAATAGCAATATTTTTAATACCTTTTTCTAACAATATATCCAACTGATAGGTTATAAGAGATTTGCCAAGAAAAGGTATTAATGCCTTAGGCATCTTATTTGTATATGGCCTTAATCGCTTACCTTCTCCAGCTGCTAAGATTACACATCTAGTCATGATTTAAAATGATTCTTAAAGAGAGTTTTATCTAATTCGTTAAATGATTTTTCGCGTTCAGGATGCCACATAATACCCAATAGCTTGTATTCTGTATGATAGAAAGCTTCGACGTTATCATCTTCATCTTTAGCAAGATCGACAAGGCCAGATCCAAGGCCATTTAATTCAATTCCAAAGCTATGAAAGCTGTTTACAATATCATGATTAATTTTAATATCTTGATTAAGACTTCTAAATACTTTATGGCGTGTAGATACGTGACCAGAAACTTTTATAAGATTTCCATTAAAAAAAGCGTTGATAAGTTGCATTCCCCGACAAACTCCAATTACAGGAAGTTGAAGATTAATCGCACTTCTTAAGAGCCCTAATTCAAACTGATCTCTCTGTTTACTGAGTTGTTTTGATTCATTTGAATTAACTTCATACTCAGCTAGTGAATTTCCTCCACTAAGAATTAAACCATCTAATTTTAAAGATTCGATTATTTCTTCTTCGCTATTTTTCTCCATTATCAAAGGAATAGGTATCGGCAAAGATCCAATTGAGCTTATAAATTTAAACCAGTTCATATCTAAACAAGTTAGGTATTCATCATATTCAGGATGCCTTAAAAATTTTTGTGAAATACCAATTCGTTTTTTATACATGCTCTATTACACCTCGCATACAATCTAGCTGTGCTAAGCCACTCTGAAATTCTTCAAATAATAAATCACCAACACCTATAGCGGCTGGAATATTTAGCTCTGCACATCGAATTGCCATATGAGAATTTGCACCACCATACCGGGTTATAAGTCCGGCAATGTCATAACTAAAAATCCAATCAAATCCCGGATCAGCACTTTCAATAACAACAATCTTATTATCTAAGATTTGATTATTCTCTGTGGTTAAAAGTAATAATTCTGCTGTAATTATTTCAGTTGTAACAAAATTAGGGAGCATTTTCTCAATTTCAAAAGATGTGAAGTCATCTTGGTCTGAAATAAAAGCTGGGAGTTTAGTTTTTTGTTTTACAGAAGAGGCCTTTCTTAAGGTAATCAAATCTGACAACGCTTCATGGTTTAAATTACCAATACGAAGTTTAGAAATATCTGAAAAGTCAAGGAAGCTAATTTCTTCTCTTGATAAAGAAATATCCTTTCCAAAAGATGCAAGCATATCTAGTGCTAAACTAATATTTCGTGAAAATTCAAATTTTACCTTTTCCCTTGCTTGTATAGCCTCCCCAAGAAACTCTACAACATTTTCAGATTTAAGATCATTAGATATTTCTTGAATAGACTTTTTAATCTTAGTTAGTTCAGACTTAGAAAACTTAAATATTTCACTTTTGGATTCCTTAATTTTTGGCCTCTTAAAGTAAAAGTCTGGATTCTCCCAATAGGCAATTTGGTTGATGTCATAGGTTCCAGGACGCAAGTGACCATAAGTTGAAATTAGATCTTCAACAGTATTTGATTTTTTGGCTAAGTCATCTTGAAATTCAGTAGCTACAGTCGGAATGCTTCTCTGAAACTCTAACATTCTTTCTTCGGTAAGAATGTTTTGTTTAACAAGACTATTTAAATAAGTAATTGAGACAAAACCAGCTCTCGCTGCATGCGCAAACGCTAATGTTCCAAATATTCTACAATCCTCAAAAAGCTGATAAATCTTATGTATTGGAGAACACTTGTCTTTACGAAGCTTCTTGAACCTATAAACCAAAGTTTCAACAGATGAAATATCATTTCTCAGTCTTTTAAAACCTTTCGAAGTTATTTTTTTTAACGACACATCTAAAAGCTCTAACTCACTACTTGTTAGATTATGATCGGGAAATCTATTTTGGAATTCTTCTTTAAAATCTGGGACCCAAATAGTGAAGACTACTTCAAGCTCAACTTTATCATGGAGCTGAGGTTCATTAATCAGCTTATTCATGTAAATATTTACGAGTTTGAGCGCAAGTTTATCGGGCAAATCAGCTGGTATTAGAGAATTAATTGAGGCTCGACAGTCAATATATGGATGACCACAAAACATATGTACGAGAGGAGCTGGACGAACATCTCTATATCCATATTGATATCGTTGTATTGCCCAATTTTCGTCGGTAATTAAATGTCTATAAAGGCTTACAGCAAGATTACTTGGATTATGACCTATTATCTCGGCTGGATTCCAATCAGTCATACTTGAAAAGCAGGTAAAGTCTCCAACGATTTGATGGGCGGGTTTTTGCCAATCCATAAAATAAGATTTTGCATTTTTGATAGAATTTGAAATAACCTCTAATTCAGATACTGAAGCAAGATTATTTGTAACAATTGGCCTTACTTGGAATGTATAGACTGTTTCATTACTATCAACTGCAAACTCAATATCCAGTCTGTCATAGCCTAAGACATACTCAATTTCCTGAATGGCTGATAAAACATTTATGATTCGTTCATCTATTCTTGAAATATTATTTAAATTAGATTTAAGAGCAACCAATGTTCTAATTTCATCGGTACTTCCAGAGGTTATAGTATCAGTCTTTCCAGATGTATCATCATAATTGATAACATAGTAGGGAGCACCAGTTGTTAAGTCGCATGTAAAAACGACACCAGAAATTAATATATCTTGGACAAAATTTTGAACTAAAATTTGCGAAGTTTTGACATTTTCATCACTATAAGAATCTATTACTTGTTCTATTGCATCGATAACATTTTCAGAAATAGAGCTATCTATATCCATAACACTTTCAAATGCGCCGGCATTTGATGAAGACCAACTGTCCTCCAATTTTGAGCTAGAACGAATTATTATTTTTTGATTATTAAATGACTGCTGAATTTCTTTTACAATATTTAATTTATTATCTTCCCATTCGTTAGCAGTAAAAGTAACTTGATCACATACTTTGCTCTCTCTTAGTACGTCTCGCAGACGCTCTAAAGTCTCAGCTTTTGTACCCATTATGAAATGAGCTAAGTCCTCAGATTGATTCATCTCTGCCCATTCACCACAAACATCGAGAAACTTTAATGAAAATCCGGCCTTCTCAATTTCATTAAAGGCATCTATAAAATTAATATTCTTTGAGGATTTATTATTAAAATCTCTCAGCCATTTCATAACCTCTGATTTCATTTTTACTAAGCCGGTAAACTCAACATCACCGTAATCTTGGATATTTATTAGCTCATCAATTGAGCTATCTTGTGGCGTTCTTCCTTGAAATCTAGATCTCCATTCACTATCAAAAACTACAACACAATCATCATCAAATTTTAAAAGCTTAGAAATAGTTTCACTATGAAATAGTGTATCTCCATACATAGATATGCAATCACCCGCAGTTTCTTGATATACATTCAATAATGACTGAAGTGCATTCTTACGATCGAAAGCATGTAAAAAACTTAAGTTAGGATACCGACTTTTTATTTCAATAAAATTATGTCCAACGACTACAAATGGATCATTTTCAGGATTGATTTTTTTAAATGCTCTCACCTGCCAATCAAGCAAGCTACTATTTTTAGAGAGTGATAGCAGGCTACTATTATCTTCACCAGCCGCTAATATAAATATTGAAGGAACTGTCTTCACAGACACTACTTGTCGTTTTCGCTTATTTTATTCTCGTCTTTTGGTGATTTTTTGAGGCCTAATATTGTTAAGATTTTATACCAAAACGTCTTAAGAACAACACCAATAGCAACGAAAAACCCAATGATTGCACTAATAATTGCACTACCTGATCCAGGATCAATATAAGCAAATAGTGGCATAGATGTTGATATTAAGATAAAAGCAATTAAGGCTTGAAAACTTTTCATTTAAATAAATTCACCAGTTTTAAGGATAATATATCAAATTATAAATGGTAAATAATCATAGTCAATAAACTTCATGCAACGAAAAAATATAAACTTTTTTCTCAATATGCCTTCAATTTTTTAGCTTAATAAATTTGAATATCTTACAAAAACTGGTCGGGATGGCCGGATTTGAACCGACGACCACCACACCCCCAGTGTGGTGCGCTACCAGGCTGCGCTACATCCCGTAA
>MDTG01258696.1_pt1 | contig 16663 bp, 20 predicted proteins | sample 811421 | NCBI WGS metagenome assembly MDTG01 (sample SAMN05326645, study PRJNA326480) | marine metagenome | isolation source: seawater | place: Pacific Ocean: South East | collected 2011
AAATGAAATTTCCTTTTTAATGCCTAAATATGCTTCTCTTAAAGAGATAGAGAGTTCATATTTTAAATCCTGCCCTTTTTCTTGGCGTTGTTGTGTCCTACCGCCAAAATCTCCGAAAAAATCCTCGAATATATCCGAAAAATTTCCAAATCCGCTGCCAAACCCCCCTTGTTGGCCTGAATTAAAGGCATCGTGACCATATTGGTCGTAAGCTGATTTTTTTTCTGGATTCGACAAAACATCATAGGCTTCTGAAATTTTTTTAAATTTTTTCTCAGCTGATTTATCACCAGGATTCCTATCTGGATGATACTTCATAGCGAGTTTTCTATATGCACTTTTTAACGTGCTGCTATCCGCTTCTCTATCTACACCTAATACTTCATAAAAATCTTTTTTTGACATAACCTACTATGCAGAAGTGCCTGTAGTTTTATCATTATCATTAACATCTTTTTTCTTATCTGTTACATCCTCAAAGTCAGCGTCAACTACCTTCGGATCTTTTTCATTTGCTTTTGTTTTTGATTTAGATTTACTAGACTTAGATTTAGGAGACTGTTTTTTATCATCACCCTCTTTTTGGGCTTTATCTTGAGCTTCTTTATATAAAATTTCTCCTAGCTTCATAGAATTTTGAATCAAAGCCTCGGTTTTTTCTTTAAGAACCTTTGTATCAGTTTTTTCTTCCTTTAATAGAGCTTTAAGTTCTTCTAACCCTTTATTAATATTATCTTTATCTTGTTTTTCAAGTTTTTCACCATGCTCTTTTAGATTTTTTTCGGTACTTGCAACGATTGAATCTGCATTATTCCTAGCTTCAATTGCCTCAATTTTTTCTTTATCAGCTTCAGCATTAGCTTCAGCATCTTTAACCATTTTTTCTATCTCTTCATCAGATAATCCCCCAGAGGCTTTAATCTGAATTTGATGCTCTTTTCCTGTCGCTTTGTCTTTAGCAGACACTTTAACAATACCATTTGCATCAATATCAAAAGTAACCTCAATCTGAGGAGTACCTTTGGCAGCTGGTGGAATGCCAACTAAATCAAATTGACCTAACAACTTATTATCCGCAGCAAGTTGTCTTTCTCCTTGAAATACTCGAATTGTTACAGCGGATTGATTATCCTCTGCAGTTGAAAATACTTGACTTTTATTAGTTGGAACAGTTGTGTTTTTTTCTATTAATTTAGTGAAAACTCCGCCCAATGTTTCTATTCCTAGAGATAAAGGTGTTACATCTAGTAGTAAAACATCCTTAACATCACCTGATAAAACTCCACCTTGCACAGCCGCTCCAAGAGCTACAACTTCATCAGGGTTAACGCTTCTGTTAGGATCCCTTCCAAAAAAATTTTTTACGGTTTCAATTACTTTTGGCATTCTCGTCATTCCACCTACTAAAATTACATCGTTAATCTCTCCAGCGCTTAGTCCAGAGTCTTTAAGTGCTTGCTTACAGGGTTCTATTGATCTATCAATTAGTTTAGAAACAAGTGCTTCAAATTTTGATCTAGATAATTTGATATTTAAATGTTTTGGTCCAGATGCATCTGCTGTAATAAAAGGTAAATTTACCTCTGTTTGTGGAGCTGTAGATAATTCAATCTTTGCCTTTTCTGCGGCTTCTTTTAACCTTTGAAGTGCCAACTTATCGTTCTTAAGATCAATGGATTGCTCTTTTTTAAATTCTTCAGCAAAGTAATCTATTAGCACATTATCAAAGTCCTCTCCACCAAGTTGAGTGTCTCCGTTAGTTGCTTTAACCTCGAAAACTCCATCACCAATTTCAAGAATTGATATGTCAAATGTACCCCCACCTAAGTCATATACTGCAACAGTTCCAGTCTTTTTCTTATCCAGACCATACGCAAGAGCTGCAGCCGTAGGCTCATTTATGATTCTTTTAACATCCAAACCTGCAATCTTACCTGCATCTTTAGTCGCTTGTCTTTGAGCATCATTAAAATATGCAGGCACAGTTATTACAGCCTCTTTAACAGATTTACCTAAATATTTTTCAGCGGTTTCTTTCATTTTTTGCAAAATCATTGCACTAATCTGACTAGGTGAATATTTTTCATTGTCTATTCCAACCCATGCATCTTTATTATCACCAGGAATAATTTTGTAAGGAATTGTTTTAGAGTCTTTTTGAACAGATTCATCTTCCATTGTTCTGCCAATTAATCTTTTAACGGCAAAAATTGTCTTTTCTGGATTAGTTACTGATTGTCTTTTGGCAGATTGCCCTACCAATTTTTCGTCACCATCGGCAAATGCAACCATCGAGGGTGTGGTTCTAGACCCTTCTACGTTTTCGATTACTTTTGGATTTTTACCATCCATGATGGCAACACAAGAGTTAGTTGTACCTAAATCTATTCCTATGATTGAACTCATAATTTTCTCCTTTTCTTCCTTATATTGGACAGAAATATCTATGGCCCATCAAGGCACCATAATGTATTGTTATTAAATACTTTATATTATATTGATTAGATAAAAAGCAAGACAAATTATAACTTTTTTTTGTCTTCTGATTTTGGTTTTTCTACTTTGTCATCGTTTTTTGTTCCTTTTGTCTCTTTACCTTTTGAAACTACTACCATTGCTGGTCTCAATAATCTTTCACCAACTTTAAAGCCTTTTTGATGTTCTTTGACAACAAACCCCTCTTCAGTATCACTAAAAATTTGTGATACTGCCTGGTGCAAATCTGGATTAAATTTGGTATTTAGTGATGAAAATTTTTGAATGCCATTCTTTTCGAACACGTCATAAAATTCTTTTTCAATAGCTCTAATGCCAATCACTAAATTTTTTAATAGTACATTATCCTCTGGCAAATCTTCTGGAACGGATAGCAATGCTCTTTCAAAATTATCAGCAATTGATAACAGTGAAGAGGCAAAGTTACTGATAGCATATTTTCTTAAGTCATGTATTTCTTTTTCGTGTCTTTTTCTTAAATTTTCAGTTTCTGCTAAACTTCTCAACAATCTATCTTCATTTTCTGCTAATTTTTTTTTTAAATCCAGTAAAATCGTATTGTTGTTTTCCTTTTGCTTTTCATTAGTGCTTTCTTTTTTCCCTTCATTTAGTTTGACTTGTTTTTTATTTTTTTCTTGCTTAAGTTCATTATTTTGTTTGTCTGTATTTTCTTTTTTTTCCATATTTTTCTCCAATATTAAATTTCAAAACTTTCTCCTAATAGTTTTGCTGTGTAATCAACAACTGGTATTATTTTAGCGTAGTTGATTCTCATAGGTCCAACCACTCCTATTGCTCCAATTATCTCTTTATTCTTGTTTCTGAAGGGACTAATAATTGTTGAACAGCCAGTCATTCCAAATAAGTTATTCTCTGACCCAATAAATATCTGCAAACCTTCGGCTTCTTGAGTTTCTTTTATTATTCCCATCAAATTCTCTTTATTTTCGAGTCGTTCAATTAAAACACGAATGTTTTCTAATTGTTCTAAAGCTGTAACATCTTCTAAAAGTTTTGATGTTCCCGTCACTATAAGTTTATTTTTCTTACTCACATCGGCCCAGCAAGCAATTCCTTGATCAATTAAACTTTTTGAAACATTATCTATATCCTCTTTATCTGTTTTAATTTCCTCATCAATTATTTTCTGACTTTCGGACAAAGACCTTCCTTTTAAGCGGGAATTTAAATAATTACTAATTTCAATTAATGTAGAGCTTGGCAAACCTCTTGGAACTTTAATTAATCTATTTTCTATTAAACCATTTTCTGAAACCATTATAACTAAAGCTTGTTCTTTTCCAACTGGAACAAATTCAATATGCTTCATGCCACCTTCTAATTTCGGCGCCACGACTATGCCAGCACAATCAGATAGGCCTGACAACATGTGAATTGCATTGTCATACATCTGCTCAAAATTTGTTGGGCTCCCAAGAAAATTCTTTTTTATCTTTGAACATTCATTTTTTGAAAGCTTCCCAACCTGAAGCAGGCCATCTACAAAAAATTGCATACCTAAATCTGTAGGATATCTTCCTGCTGATGAATGCGATGAAGTTAAAAGTCCTGCTTCCTGGAGGTCTGACATTACATTTCTTACGGATGCTGGTGATAATTTCTTATCAAGTCTACTTGACAACTTCCTAGAACCCACAGGTTCACCAGTAGTAACAAAATCATCAACGATGAGACTAAAAATTTCTTTAGATCTTTTATCTAGTTCTATGATTGGTGAGGATTTATTTTTTATAATACTTTTAATTTTTTCTGTCGTCATGAACTTTACTTTATAATTAAAAAGTTTAAAAATTATACATTAATATTTTAAATATGAGAAATTTCAATAGAAAATATAATGAATTAAGAAAAATAAAAATTGTCAAAAATTTTAATGAATTTTCTGATGGATCGTGCTTGATTTCATTTGGACGAACAAAAGTGTTATGCAATGCAACTATTGATAATAATCTTCCAGCATGGTTAAAAGGTCAAAACAAAGGTTGGATTACAGCGGAGTATTCGATGCTCCCGGGATCTACAAATTTAAGGAATCAAAGAGAATCAAAAGTTGGAAAAAGATCGGGTAGATCATTAGAAATAGAGAGACTAATAGGAAGATCCATGAGATCAATTACAAATTTAGATAAAATACCTAATACTCAAATAATTATAGATTGTGACGTTTTGCAAGCTGACGGAGGAACAAGAACGACGAGTATCAACGGGGCATTTATAGTATTGTATTTAGCAATAAAAAAAGGTATTGAAAAAAAGATAATTGATGAAAATCCAATAAAGCAAAATATTGCAGCGATTTCATGTGGACTAGTAAAAGAAAATTTATTATTAGATTTAGATTTTGAAGAAGACCAAAATACGATTGCTGATGCAAACTTTGTCTTATCAGAAAAAAAAGAGATTATTGAAATTCAGATTTCTGGAGAAAAAAGACCACTTTCAAAAAATGAATTTGAACAAATGTTTAATTTAGCTAAATTAGGAATTTCCCAAATTATAGATTTACAGAAAAAGGTTATTCATGACTCATAAAATTTCGAAAAAAGAGAAAATTTTGATAGCTACACATAATTTAGGAAAAGCAGAAGAGTTTAAAGAACTTTTTAAACCTTACAATATCGAAACTTTACTTTCAAAAGATTTTGGAATACCAGAACCAGAAGAAACAGGTTTAACATTTATGGAAAATTCCATATTAAAAGCAAAAAGTGGCTTGAGCTCTGGTTTAACAGTAATCGCTGATGATTCCGGCTTATGTGTTTCCGCCTTAAATGGTGAACCTGGAGTTTTTTCTGCAAGGCTTGCAAAGAAAACTGGCGGTTGGATACAAGCTATGCAAAACATATATACAAGAATCCAAAGAACAAATTCTAATAACTTTTCTGCGAAATATTATTGTTGTTTAACAATCGCATGGCAAGATGGAAAAATCAAATCTTATTTAGGCGAAATCACAGGGGTAATAAAATGGCCTCCTGTTGGAGAAAATGGTTTTGGTTACGATCCATTTTTTTATCCTGCAGAATCACTCCTTAGCTTTGGTCAAATGGATAAATCAAAGAAAATGAAAGTTGATCATAGATCTATAGCTTTCAAAAAAATTATAAACAATCATTATAAAAACTAAATATTTTTAATTGAACAAATATAATTTTGTCTTAAGACACCGTTATTAAACTCATTAATAAAAATTTTTCTTTCAAAATAACCTCTATCCGAAACTTTTACAGATCCATAATCACCATCATAAATAGTATTTTTAATTTTTTGGATATCGTTTAAATTGTTTAGATTGTGGATCAAAAAGTTTATTAATTCGTCCAAAACGTAATTTAAATTATTAGGGTATGATCTGAAAAGCTTGAAATAACTTTCCTTATATTTTTCCTTTTCGTTTGATATGCTCGAAGCGTAAAATGTATTATCTAAAACATCTTCATCTGAAAGATGAATTCCTTCCCAAACATTAGTTCCAAAAATATTTACATTAGATGCATCAACATCATAAAAGGCCAGAAGAGCCAAAATTTCAATTAGATTATTCCCGCTTTGAGCTATAATTAGGCTATCAAATGGTTTTTCACCAAAAGTTTCTAATTTTTCTAGTTTTTTAAGTCTGTACGCTAAGTCTATTTCCTCAATGTCAAGATTTTTTACATCTTCTATTTCTTTTTTTAATAACTTTACACCCTCATCATACCCACTAAATTTTCGAAGTTCTTCGTCTAAGCTTGTAGTTTCTGATTTTTCTAAAAATAAAAACGAAATTTCATCATTTTTTAGTGAAAACTTTTTTATGTTATTTTCTACTAATTTTCCATACTTACCATTATCATGTATTACTCCAACTTTTTTTCCCTGCTTATCAATTATATTATTTAAGATGCAAGAAAGCTCATTTTCCACATTAATGCCAGAAATAAATATATTTTGAGATTTAATTGTCTTGTCATTTGACAAACTAAAAATTGAAACTTCGTTTTCTTTAGCGACTTGTTTTATTGCATAAGTTTCCTTCGATGAAATTGGACCAATATAGTATTTTACATTATCTCTTATGCCCTGCTTTAAGGCTTGACGAGCTCCTTGCGCAGAACCATTAGTGTCATAAATTTTGAATTTTATATCAATTTTATTTTGTTCCGAAAATAAAATTACTGTTTTAATTAATCTTTCACCAAGTTTCGAAAAAGTACCATTAATCGGAAAAAGTAACCCAACAACTAGATCTTTATCTAATTCTTTTTCAAAAGATTTAATATCTTTTTTTTTTATTTTTGGAGAAATAAAGACTACCTCTTCATTTTCCATGGATTTGAGGTCTACTTCTTTTGAATTAGCACCTTCTAACTGATTGCTAGTGGTGTTGTAAGCATTTTCATCTTTTTTGTCTTCGATAATCTGCGAACTTTCATCTTTTTTAATGATTTCATACGATGCTTTTTTATTAATTTTGATACTGTCCTTGATTACAGATAGAGTTTCATTAATTTGACATCCAGAAAAAGCAAAAAGAAAAAAAAAGAAAAAAAAATATTTTAATAATCCATTATTCATTTTAATATCTATTATCAATAAAAATTAAAATGGAAAAGAAAAAAAAATTTATTTTTTTAATATCCTTATTATTTTTCTGCTCTTGTATTCAGTCTTCAGTTACTTCGATGGCAGGAAATGCTATTATTAGTGAAAAAGGTTTTGATAAAAGCGTGAGTGATGCTTTTTTGTTTACAAAAATTAAAAGTAACCTTATAAAATTGAACCCTAAAAATCTTACTAATGTTATAGTAGTTGTGTCCAACGGAAAAGTTGTTTTAATAGGTGAAATAGACAGTCATCAAACAAGGTTTAAAATTGTTAAATCAATCTGGCGTATAAATGGAGTGAAAGAGTTACACAATGAACTTTTGATAGGAGATAATTATAATATTTATCAAAAAACTAAGGACATGCTATTGAGTTCAAAAATAAAGACTATTTTACTTTTCAACAAAGAAATTTATACTAACAATTATGAAATTGAAGTCTTTAATGACACTGTTTACTTAGTAGGCATTGCCAGAAATCTTGAAGAACATATTTTGCTTGAAGATAAAATAAAAAAATTTTCAGGTGGAAAAAAACTCATCAGTTTTGTTAGACAATCAAAAGAAATTAGATGAAAAAAAATTATTCAGTAGTTTTTCAAATGGATGAATTTGAAAAAATAAATAAAAAAACAGATTCCTCTTATCTTCTAGCACAAGAATCACTAGTTAGGAACTTTTCCACATTTCACTTGCTTCCGAAAAACGTTCATGTTTATGAAAATGAAGTAATTTTAAATTGCTCAGAACTAACATTAACAAAAAAAAATGAAATTTTCTTCGATGAAAATAAAGTTACAAAAAAATTAAGTGATTTTGATTTCTTTTTTATTAGACAGGATCCTCCTTTTAACATGAGCTATGTAACAAATACATATTTGTTGGAGTTATTTAAAAAAAGTGAAAATATCCAAAAACCGTTTTTTGTAAATAGTCCCACGGGAATAAGAAATTTTACTGAGAAAATTTTTCCTTTATATTTTAAAGAAATAATTCCAAAAACCTTTATCACTAGAGACGAAAAACTTATTAAAGCAATAGTGAAAAAGAAGAAAAAAGTAGTTGTAAAACCACTCTACAACAAAGGCGGTTCCGGAGTTGAAATCGTTGAAAATTACAATGCATCTGGAATAAAAACCATAAAAAAAATTACCAATAATTTTAAAGAACAAATAATCATACAAGAATTTTTAAAGAAGGTGAAAAAAGGAGATAAAAGGGTTATTCTTTTTGACGGTGTTCCAGTAGGTTCTGTAAATAGAGTACCGAAAAAAGGGTCATTTAAGGCTAATTTGCATCTAGGCGGAACTGCTAAAAAAACAATTTTAACAAAAAAAGAGATGTCAATATGTCAAAAAATAAAAAAATATCTTGTAAAAAATAAATTTTTCTTAGTTGGTATCGATATAATTGATGAAAAACTTACAGAAATCAATATTACTTCGCCAACAGGTTTAATTCAAATAAATGAATTATATAATACAAGGATTGAAAGAAAATTCTGGGATTTACTGATCAAAAAAATTAACTAAAGTTTATTCCAAAGCTTTTCTCCTCCGAGGATATGAAAGTGAAGGTGGGGTACGACCTGTCCACCATAATGCCCAACATTACATATGACCCTATATCCTTTTCCTAAGTTCATTTTTTTTGATATTATCCCAATACCTTTTATCAAAGATGTAATACATTTTTCCGAAGCGTTAGCTGAAAAATCATTAAAACTACAAAACTTTTCTTTTGTAATAACAACTACATGTACAGATGCTTGGGGATTAATATCAGAAAAAGCTAGAATTTCTCCATTTTCAAAAATTTTATCAGATGGCAATTCATTGCGCAAAATTTTAGCAAAAACATTTTCAGAATCGTACTCTTCAATATTTATCATTATTTTTCTTTTTCATTCGAGATTTCAGTTCATCACAAATGTCATCTATTGACAAGTTTGAAAATTCTAAAAGAACAAATAAATGATATAAAACATCAGCTGCTTCTGCAATTATTTCTTTTTTGCCTTGAGATAAAAAAGCCGAAACAGTTTCAAAGGATTCTTCTCCAAACTTATTTGCTATTTTTTCTTTTCCTTTGTTAAATAACTGCGCAGTGTATGAATTTTCAAGAGAAGAGTTTTTTTTATTTTTAATTATTCTTTCTAATTCTTTTAAAATTTTAATTTTATCTTTCATTTATCAATAGTCCATTCTTACTGGGATGTTTTTTAATTGTAAGTGATTTTTAGCTTCAGTTATACTAAAATCCTCAAAATGAAAAACAGATGCTGCTAGAACGGCAGATGCGCCACCAAGTAATATTCCATCTGACAAATGTTCCAATTTACCAACGCCTCCTGAAGCTACAACTGGTATTTTAACCTTTCCAGTTATCAGCTTTAAAAGCTCTATATCAAAACCAGACTTAGTACCATCTCTATCCATAGATGTTAATAAAATTTCACCTGCTCCCTTACTTTCTGCAAAGCCAGACCATTCAACTGCGTCAATCATACTATTTTTTCTCCCGCCGTGAGTATATACCTCCCATTTATTACCATTCTTTTTTGCGTCTATTGCAACCACTATGCATTGATTACCAAATTTATTTGCTCCACTAGCAATTAACTCTGGGTTTGTTATTGCAGCACTATTAATAGATACTTTGTCGGCACCAGCTAATAGAAATTTCTTTATATCTTCTATGCTTCTTACACCTCCACCTACTGTCAATGGCACAAAACATTTATTAGATGTTTTTTGAATAACATTAATCATTGCCTCTCGATCATCCGATGTTGCTGTTATATCTAAAAAAGTAATCTCGTCAGCACCCTCTTCACTGTAAATCCTTGCCTGTTCTGCGGGATCTCCGGCATCAACAAGATTTTTGAAATTTATTCCCTTTACGGTTCTACCTTCGTTAACATCTAAGCATGGTATAATCCTTTTTTTTAACACAATATTTTCAATGCCTCTTTAACTAAAAATTTTTTTTCATATATTGCTTTTCCTGCAATAACACCCTCAAGATTGCTAAAATTTAAATTTTTTAGCTTTCTTAAGTCATCTAAAGAAGAAACTCCTCCTGATGCAATAATATTCATATTAGTACTTTTTAACAATTTTTTAATTTGGTTAAAATTTAAGCCTTGTAATAAACCGTCTTTGTTAATGTCTGTAAAAACAACAGTTTTAACGCCAATTTCTTCGTATAATTTTGCTGATTCATGTACTGTTTTTTCACTAGTCTTAGACCACCCCTCGATTGCAACTTTTTCATTTTTTGTGTCTATACCTACGACTATACGATCTGGAAATAATTTACACACCTGTTTCACAAAATTAGGATCTTTTGCTGCAATTGTTCCTAATATAACTCTGTCAACTTCATTACCTAAAAATTTTTGTATTGTATCTACGTTTCTTATTCCACCACCAACTTGAATTTTACACTGAGTTTGTTTCTTAATCCTAAAAATTATTTCGTGATTCATTGGACTACCTGAAAATGCACCGTCGATATCTACTAAATGAATCCAGGTGCACCCCATTTGTTCAAATTTTTTTGCTTGATCTATGGGGTCATTATTGTATGTTTTAATATTTTTTAATAAACCCTTTTTCAATCTGATGCATTTACCTTCTTTAATATCAATTGCAGGAAAAAAAATCATAAGCTTAAATCCCAATTTATAAACGCGTTTAAAAAATCTAACCCAAAATTTTGACTTTTTTCTGGGTGAAACTGAGTTCCTAAAATATTCTCTTTTCCAACCATTGCTGTGAAATCAATCCCGTAATGAGATTTAAGCAACTGATCTTTCATAAATTTTGTTTTGAAAATATAACTATGTACGAAATAAGCATTGATTTCTCTGTTTAGATTCATTCTTGTATTTTTTTTCCAAAATTTAATAAAAGGGTGATCATTTTTAAATAAGATACTATTCCAACCTATATGAGGTATTTTTAGATTTTTGTCTTTAACAGATAGAAACTTTACTTCTCCTTCAATCCAACCAAACCCTCTTCTTTTCCCTCCTTCAAACCCTGTTTGAGCTAGCATTTGCATTCCAACACATATTCCTAGAAATGCTTTTTTTTTGTGGATGATATTTTCTTCCAGACACTCATATAACCCTGGGTTTGAATACACTCCTTTGAGGCAACCTTTAAAAGAGCCTACACCAGGTAAAATGAAATGCGAAGATTTATTAAGTTCCTTAATATTGTTCGTTACAAGAACTTTTGAACATAAAGAATCCTTATTTAATATTTGTTTTACAGCGTTGTATACCGATCTTAAATTACCTGAACCATAATCAACAATAGAAACTGAACTCACATAATCTCCTAATTTTTATAAATAAAAAAAGCATTGGTTGCATTTGAAGCGGAAATTAATTTGATAATATTAAATTTCAATTTTTGATTGTAATAATTGAGGTAACTGTCATTTCCATAACCTCCCCAAAAAAAAGATGATGCGACTATGTAAAAATAAAAAAGTCTGTTATCTAAAACAAACCACAGCAAACATGAAATAATCAAATAAACAATAGATACTGGCCAAATTTTATTTGCAAATCCCCAAAGAAAAGTAAAAAAAAATGCTCTCCAGGAAAATCCGATTTTAATAATTTCTATTTTACTTTTACTGCTATTTTCTAAAACACAAAAAAACGACATTTAAAGGGATCCTCCAAGAGTACCTTTGGTTGATGGCACTTGGTTTTTTCTTTTGGAATCTATTTGTACTGCTTCTCTAATTGATCTTGCCAAACCTTTAAAACATGATTCAATAATATGATGAGAATTATCTCCATACAAATTTTCAATATGCAAGGTAATTCCTGAATTTTGAGCAAATGCCTGAAACCACTCCTTAAATAATTCGGTATCCATTTCTCCAACTTTTTCATTAGGAAATACAACTTTCCAGACTAAATACGGTCTATTTGAACAGTCAACGACAACCCTAGATAAAGTTTCATCCATTGCAGAAAGCGCCTGACCAAATCTTTTTATACCAACTCTATTATCTAATGCTTTATTAAGAGCTTGCCCAAGTGCAATGGCTGAATCTTCAGTTGTGTGATGATAATCTACATGCAAGTCACCTGATACTTTTAATTCTATATCAACTAGACTATGCTTAGAGAATTGATCTATCATATGATCTAAAAAACCTATTCCGGTATTTATTTTTGATTTACCAGTACCATCTAAATTTATTTTTAGTTTTATTTTGGTTTCTTTAGTTTTTCTTTCTATTGTTTGTTTTCTCATAATTTAATAAACTATATATAATTAATATTTACATTATTAGCACATAATCATATACAAATTCTATTCTAATTAACTTTTATATTTTATGTAATTATGGATAAAGAAAATAAATTAAATTGGCATGGTACAACCGTTGTATCTGTTAGAAGAAAAAATGAAGTTGTTATTGCTGCGGATGGACAAGTAACTCTTGGAAATACAGTAATTAAATCTAACGCTAAAAAAGTTAGAATCTTAGGCAATGGAAAAGTGCTTTCTGGGTTTGCTGGGGCAACAGCTGATGCATTTGCACTGTTTGAAAGACTTGAGTCAAAACTTGAAAAAACATCTAATAATTTAATGCGTGCATGTGTAGAATTAGCAAAGGATTGGAGAACAGATAGATATTTAAGAAGATTAGAAGCTATGATGCTTGTTGCTGACAAAGATGTAAGTTTGATTTTAAGTGGTACTGGTGATGTGCTTGAGCCAAAAGATGGTCTTATGGCTATTGGCTCAGGAGGTAATTATGCATTAGCAGCAGCTCAAGCTCTTGATTCATCAAAACTTGATGCCGAAAAAATTGCAATTAAAAGTCTTGAAATTGCAGCTGACTTATGTATCTACACAAATAGGAATATAACTTTAGAAAAAATAAAATTTTGATGACCTCTTTTACACCTAGAGAAATTGTTTCAGAATTAGATAGATTTATCGTTGGTCAGAATGATGCTAAGAGAGCTGTTGCAGTTGCCCTAAGAAATAGATGGCGAAGACAACAAATTAATGAATCCTTAAGAGACGAGGTCCTGCCCAAAAACATACTAATGATTGGTCCAACGGGAGTTGGGAAAACTGAAATAGCAAGAAGACTTGCAAAATTAGCTCAAGCTCCTTTTATAAAAGTTGAAGCTACAAAATTTACCGAAGTAGGCTACGTAGGAAGGGATGTTGAACAAATAATAAGGGATTTAGTTGAAGTGTCAATTACACTTAATAAAAACTTTTTAAAACAAGAAATTAAAGCAAAAGCGGAAATCAATGCAGAAAAAAGAGTCGTAGACGCTCTTGTTGGTTCAACTGCAACTAATCAGACAAAAGAAAAATTTAAAAAAATGTTGAGAAATGGTGAACTTGATAAACAAGAAGTAGAAATAGAAATAGAATCTAAAGCGGGGATGCCACTTAAATCCATGGAAATACCTGGAATGCCAGGAGGAATGATGGGAATGCTTAATCTTGGGGAGGTGCTAGGCAAAAGCTTTGGACAAAAAAAAGAAAAAAGAAAGCTTACTGTAAAAGATTCCTATAACTATTTAATTGAAGAGGAATCAGATAAATTAATTGATGATGAAAATTTAATCAAGAGATCAATAAAAAATGTTGAGCAGGATGGAATTGTTTTTCTTGATGAAATTGATAAAATTTGTGGAAGAAATTCAAAAGGTTCAGCAGAGGTCAGCAGAGAAGGTGTACAAAGAGATTTGCTACCTCTAATTGAGGGCACCTCTGTATCTACAAAATATGGAAGTGTTAAAACAGACCATGTTTTGTTTATAGCCTCTGGAGCGTTTCATGTTGCAAAACCATCAGATTTACTGCCTGAACTTCAAGGAAGATTGCCAAATAGAGTTGAACTTTCAGCATTAAATAAGAATGACTTTATATTGATACTTAAGGAACCCGAAAACAACCTTATTAGACAATATATAGAGCTAATAGCAACTGAGGGAGTAACTTTAAATTTTACAGAGGAAGCTATTTCACAGATTGCTGAAATCGCTACAAAAGTAAATGAAGAAATTGAAAATATTGGCGCTAGAAGGCTTCACACCATTTTGGAAAAAGTACTTGAAGAAATTAGTTTCTCAGCATCAGACAAAAAAATTAATAGAATAGACATTGACAAAAAATATGTAATAAAACAGTTAAGTGATGTTTATAAAGAAGACGACATAAACAAATTTATTCTTTAAGTTTTTTTAAGTAAACAATGTATGCACCGTGTCCCCCAAGATCGTTTGGTGCGTTAATATACCACAAAACAAATTTTGAAATTAATATTGAACCAATCCACTGTGGTACCAACTCTTTCAAAATACCTTGACCTCTCCAACCATGTTCAACACCCAATCTTTTTCCTTTTCCAGTTATAATTAGTAATAATCTTTTTTTTTTTTCAAAGTTAAATTTTATGAACTTAAAAACTTTTATCTTGGCTTCGTATACTCTCAGGCCATGCAAATCAAGAGTACCTTCTATTTTTTTTTTTCCCTTTTTTATCTTTCTAATTAAATTTATGTCATTATTTTTTTGTAACTCAAAATTTTCATCTGGTATTTCAATGTTTTCTAAGCTTATTTGTTCAGAGGATTGCTGATGTAAGGGATCGACACTTTCTTTGTTTTTTAGGTGATAAATATATTTTATTTTATTTTTTTTGAGTGGATTTACTGATTTTAAAAATTCATTCCACTCATCATTTTTTTTTTCAGTCATAATTATCTAATTATAGGAACTAAACTAATTAATAATAATGGTTTTTTTAAATTACCTGCCTCTTCTTCAGCTAATTTTCCACTTCCCATAAATAAATCAGCTCTATTTAATCCTTTAATTGCTGAACCTGTATCGTGGGCAAATGCAAGCATATCGTGCTTTTTGTAGTCTGTTTTCATAATAAAAGGTATTCCAAAAGGATATAACTTTGAGTCAATAGCAATGCTTATATTAGGAATTAATTTTTTTCCCATAGCACCAACCGGCCCCATTTTTAGGAATGGTGAGGTTTTGAAAAAAATATATCTTTTGTTTTTGTTTAAAATTTCCTCTTTTTTATTATTGTTATTTCTTAACCAATCTTTTATCGACCGAAGTGTTACACTTCCTTTTTTAAGATACCCTTTTTCTATCATAACTTTGCCTATTGATGTGTACGGAAAACCATTATTTCCTGCATAAGAAATTTTTACCTTTTCACCGTTCTTATATTCCCCGATTCCTGAGCCTTGAACTTGTAGAAAAAATAAATCTACTAAATCATCAGTCCAGTATAAAACATCACGGTCTTCATAAATTTTATTAATTTTACTTCTTTCAAAAATCATATTTTTCGAATAACGAAGTAAAGGATAGCGGAAAACATTAGTTTTGATGTTAGAAATTTTTATGGTTGGCTCATAGTAACCTGTTAGTAATTCTTTTTTATTACTGAATGAAATTGCTCTAAAGTTTTCAATTAAAAAACTTTTATCATAGTTACTTTTGTCTAATTTTGAACAAACATACTTCCAATGAGTAATAGTTCCAAATTTAGGATATGATGTATGCTCTTTAAACTTTTTGCTAAATAATTTTGACTCACAATTTTGTGAAATAATTTCTTTAAAATTCTGAATAGACGAATGCGTCAATTTTAATTTTCTGATATCAAATTCTAAAGAATATCCATGATTTATTTGAAATTTGAGTAATAAGATTGCTGTAAATAAAAGAAAATTTAAAGTTCTTGTCATTAATTAAACTTAAGCTATTGAAAGCAAAGTCCAATTAGGATTTTTTGATTTAAGGTCTTTAGAAAAAGTCCATTTTTCAGAGATGTCAAGAATTTGATTAGCATCCCCGTCAACAATTTTATCTTTAGCGTCTCTGACTAGATGAATCTGTTGACTTTCATATTTAAGAGTAATTGATGCTTTTTTGTTTACAAGATTAATATCTAACAATTCAGGGTTTTTTAAATCTATTATTGTAATCTCAAAAATTTGATTCTTTTTTATTCTTTCCTCAATGTCTTTTTTGTAATCTTTGAATATAGATGGGTCTAAAAGATCTTCTAAATTTTTTAAATTATTTTTAGAATAAGCAGTCAAAATAAACTCAAAAGCATTTTTAGCTTTTGCTAAAAAATTATTAAGATCAAATTTAGGATCGATTTTTTTAATAGAAATGAGTGTTTTGTTAAAATCTCTATTCTCATGCAAACGAGAAAGGTCAGCTTCGTTAGGCGCTTTTTGCTTTAACTTAATTTCTTTGTCTGGTTTGCTTTCTTCAAATTTCGTTTTTAAATTGTATCTTTTAGCTAAGTCTTCCTCATTACCTGTTTTTTTCCCAAGAACATTTCTCAGTCTATTAAGTATAAAAACTGCAATTAAAGCAAGTATTAGAATATCAAAAAAAGGGATATTAGCCATTAATTATTTTTCTCCATAAATATTTGTATAAAAGTTTAATATAGAATACAAATTAATATATTATTAATATATTGTAATTTTTTTTAATAGAAAGGTTTTATGT
>MDTG01193601.1_pt1 | contig 16662 bp, 12 predicted proteins | sample 811421 | NCBI WGS metagenome assembly MDTG01 (sample SAMN05326645, study PRJNA326480) | marine metagenome | isolation source: seawater | place: Pacific Ocean: South East | collected 2011
CGCCGTTCGGATTAGGATGCGGCCATGACACAGGAAACCGACGACAAACGCGCCCAGCGCCTGGCCCAGGCCCGCGCCTTCCTGGCGGCCGGGAAGACGCAGATCGACCCCGCCCCGCCGGCCCCGCCGGCGGCGAAACCCGCCGGTGACGGCGCGGCCGGGGAAACCAATGCCGAGGCCGCGCCGCGCCCGGACCCGACCCGTTTCGGTGATTGGGAAAAGAACGGACGCTGCATCGATTTCTGAATTTTCATTTTCGATCCGCTTGCGAACCGGCATCTGCTGAGGCCCCGAGCAGGGCTTGCTCTTGGCGCGCCGCTGGGACATTCTAGGGATCATTCAAGGGCGAGGACGAAGCCGTCATCCCCGGTGGTCCCACCGGGATGCCGAGCTGCATTAAAACAAAGAATACGCGCATGGGTCTGCTCAGGACGCTTTTCGGTTTCGGCCGGAAACCGGCGAAAAAGAAATCGCGGCGCAAGGCGAAGCGCGTCGGCGGCGGCTTTGTGCCGTCGGACGTGGGCGGTTCGGCCGCCAGTATCGTCCTCGCCGATATCGACGGTGCCGGCGGCGATAAGATCACCGAACACCTGGCCAGTGTGTTCTCGGCCATCTCGGATGTCGCCGTGTTCCGCCGCAGCCAGACCATCAAGCTGAATACCAAGGCGCCGTTGTTCAACGCCCTGCAGGAAGCGGCGCGGACCGGGTCGGAATGGCTGCGCGACGACGAGGCCGACCTTCTGGTTTGGGGTGGCACGGTCGATCTGGGCACGGCGGTGGATTTGCGGTTCCTGCCCGTGGGCGCGGCCGAGGGCGCGAATTCGACCTTCGGGCCGCTCGACCATCTGACCTTGCCGATCCCGCTGCCGCGCGATCTGGATAAACTCATTCTGGTCTCGGCCATGGGATCCTTGCTGCCGGTCCACCGCGGTGCCCGCAAGAAATTGGCGGCCGTTCTGGAAGGCGAGATGAAGGATCTGGAAAAGGTCTGGGACAGCCCGCCGCATTTGGAGCCGCCGCATCTGGCCTCCTGCCTGACATGCTACGGCAATGTCTGCCTGTCGCTGTGGCGGGTCGGGGTGAAGAAGTACCTGGATAAGGGGCTCAAGGCCTATCAGGAAGCGGTCAAGACGATCGACAAGTCGGACGATCTGCTGCTTTGGGCGCTGGCCCAGAACCATTTCGCCGGCGGCCTGCAGATGAAGGCGACCCAGGACGCGGACCCGAATGCGCTGGCCGCCGCCGCCGCCGCCTATCGTGAAGTCGCCGACGCTTTGGGCCGCGACAACTATCCCAACGAATACGCGCTGGCTCTGATCAATATGGCGATGGTGCTCTACAAGATCGGCAACAAGGAAACGACGCCGGCGCGGCTCAAGGAATCCGCCCAGGCGTTCGAGGAAGCCTTGGCCGCCTTCGATCCCGAACTCAATCCCGGCCGCTGGGCCGAGGCGATGAACGGATACGGCACGGTCATGCTGTCGTTGGCCGAGCGAGCCTCGGGCCCGGAATTGGCGGCCAAGGCCGTCGATGCCTTCAAGAAGGCGTTGGACGTGCGCAAGAAGGAATTGGTGCCGCTTCTCTGGGCGCAGACGGCGAACAACCTGGGCGCCGCCTGTTTCGCGTTGGCCAAGCGGCAACCGTCCAAAGAGTTGGTCGCCGACGCACAGAAATATTTTTCCGGCGCCTCGGAAATCTACAAGGCCGCGGGTAACCAGAAACGCGTCATCGTCATCGAAAAGAACCTGCAGCGCGTCAAACAGATGGCGCGCAGCGCATAGACCGTCGCGGGACATATGCCCAAGGCATTGCGGGCGTTTTCATCTTCCATGACGGCCCGGTCGGTATGACGTTTCGGCGCCGGCGGCCTGTAGTTCTTGCGTTTTGAACGGGGCATGATCCCAATGACGACTGAAATCGGCCTTGTCGGACTGGGGCCATTGGGCGGGGCCCGCCGCTGCCCGTGCTGTCGGCTTCGGCGGGTTACCTGGACTGCTTTTTCGCCGGGCCACTGCCGTCGCGCCTGATCCAGCTGCAGCGCGATTACTTCGGTAGCCATGGCTTCCGGCGAGAGGATGCGGGGCCGGACGGCCCCAAGGTGCATGGTCCTTGGTAACCGGCGGACGTTCCATCTTCCGCCGGGGGCTCGTCAGCTCATGATCCGGGGGAGTTGTTCGGCCAAGGCGATGGCCATGATCGCCACCAGGGTCACCAGGGTTGCGGGATCGCGCAGCACGAAGGCGACCGGGTCCATGTCGATCCGGTCGCGGTGGATCAATATCCAGAACCGTAACACCCAATAGGCCAGCAGCCCGACGGTCAGGATGATCGCCCAGTCGTTGGAATAGAAGGAATGCTGTTCCAGGATCGCGTAGATCAGGAACAGCATGACCGACGCGATACTCATGGTCACGCCGGTCGCCGTCATCACGTCGGCATCCTCCGTGCGGTAGGCGCGCCCGTTGTCCCGCGTGTCCAGATCGTCGATTGCGCGCAGTTCGATGACGCGCTTGCCGATCGCCAGGGCCAGGAAAAAGAACAGCAGAAAGGCCGCCAGCCAGACCGTCACCGGCCGGTCGATGGCCACCCCGCCCGCGTCGGCGCGCAACAGGAACAGGACCGAAATCGTCAGCACATCGAGCGCGATCAGCCGTTTGAACAGGAACGAATAGCTGAGCGTCAGGGCCATATAGGCGCCCATGACCCAGACGAATGCGGATGACAGGGAATAGCCCAGGGCGAAGCCCGCGGCGATCAGGCCCAGCCCGAGGGTCGCGCCGGCGCGGATGCTGATGGCGCCGGCGGCGACGGCCCGGGTTTTCTTCGTCGGATGCCGCCGGTCGGCCTGAACGTCCAGGATGTCGTTGAGAAAATAGCTGCCGCTCGACATCAGGCAGAAGGCGCCGAAGCCGATGGCACAGGCGATGACGTCGGCCCAGCCGGTGCGGTCCGACAGAGTCAATAACAACGGCAGAAAGATCAATCCGTTCTTCGCCCATTGATGCATCCGGAGCGCTCGGATGAACCCGGTCCAACGCCCGACCGGCCGTTTCGACGCGATGCCCAGGCCCTTGATTTTGCGGGCCAATCGCGGCCGGTCGCTCGGCGCCTGGGCGAGCAACGCCTCCGCCGAGGCGGCCCAGACCGGCAGGTCCGCCGCGCCGTTGCCGATATAGGCGAAGCCGCCGGGGTGCCGCTCGCCGAGCAGCCGCGCCTTGGTCTTGCCGGTGAGATTGCGGCCGTCGTGGCTGCCGAGCCAGTCGTCGAACAGGTCGAGGTGCCGCGCGACGCGCGCAACGACTGTTTCGTGGGACCCGGACACCAACTCGACGCGGCGGCCCATGTCCTTGTTTCGCCGAATATGCGCGACGACCTCGTCGTCATAGGGCAGGTTCGCGACGTCCAGTTCGCCGCCCGCCCGGTCGGCGAGACCCGCCTTGAACGCGGCCTTGCCGCGCAGCAGCGAGAACAGCAGGAATAACAAGGCGAGCGGATTGCGCTTGATCAGAACGACCAATTGTTCGTAGAGCAGGTCCGTCCGGACCAGGGTCCCGTCAAGATCGACGCAGAGCGGATTCATGGAAGAATGCGTCGGTTCGGTCATGCGGTTCGCCTCGGCTTGGTCCGGGCCCGGTGCGCGGAATCGCGGGGGCTTTGGGGGCGGCGCGGTTTGACGGATGCTTCCAAGTGTCTATCCGCATGCCCGGTAGGGGGTTCTTTCTACGGGTTTTTGCCGGTCAGGGCAAAGTCTCCGTCGTCTTCGGGCCGCGCCGTTTGAAACCGGTTTTATCGTGGTTTGCCAACATGTAGGATTACCCCTGCCCGGTGTTGTCGCCGGGACGTCGGGTTTGCCGCCGAACAGCGCTGGAACGGGTTGCCAAGCATGCGCAAGTACGAGAAACGAGAATTGCCGAAGGTCGCGTTGGTCCGTGGCCCTGTGGTCAGCGCCGAAGGCGCGCTGAACAACGAAGCGACGCCGGCCATCGGTCTGGCCTATGTCGCGGGCTCGGCGCGGCAACTCGGCTACGACGTGACCATCGTCGACGCCATCGGCGAAGGCCTGAACCAGGTCAGCGGGCTGGATTGGAAGCCGGGGTTCATTACCATCGGGCTGACCGTCGACGAGACCGTCGCGCGAATTCCCGAGGATACGGGCGTTGTCGGCGTGTCGGGGATGTTTTCCGGCGAATGGCCCGTCGTCCGCAAGATCATCGAAACGATTCGTGCCCGGTTCCCCGATGCCTTGATCGTGGCCGGCGGGGAACATGCCACGGCCCTGCCGGAATTCGCCCTGCGCGATTGTCCTGCGCTCGACATGGTGGTCAAGGGCGAGGGCGAGGCGACCTTCGTCGACGTCTTGGAGGCCTATCGCCAAGGCACCGAATTCCCGCAGATCGGCGGGATCTGTTTCCTTGGCGAAGACGGCCGGTTCTTCGACAACGGCGGCCTGCCGCGGATGCGCGACCTGGAGGTGATCCCGCGTCCCTATTGGCCCGAGGGCTATCTGGAAAAATTCTGGGAGCACGGCAAGTCCTTCGGCGTGCAGACCGCCCGCGACATGCCGATGCTGGCGTCGCGGGGCTGCCCATACCAGTGCACGTTCTGCTCCAGCCCGTCGATGTGGACGACGCGCTACGTCCTGCGCGACGTCGACGACCTGTTGGATGAGATCAACGAATACCGCGAGCGATACGATATCACCGCGATCCAGTTCTACGATCTGACCGCGATCACCAAGAAACGTTGGATCGTGGAATTCTGTACCAAGATGCTGGAACAGGGGATCAACCTAAAATGGTCGCTGCCGTCCGGCACGCGGAGCGAGGCGCTCGACCACGAGACCTTGTCGCTGATGCAGGCGACGAACTGCAATTACCTGGTCTATGCGCCGGAGAGCGGCGCGCCGGGGACGCTTGAGGCGATTCAAAAACGAATTACCCTGGACTCCATCACGGGGTCGATCCGCACGGCCAAGGAAGTCGGCTTGATCCTACGGGCCAATCTGATCATCGGATTCCCGAATGAAGGCCGCCGTGAAATTTATCAGACCTTGATGTACGGGCTGAAACTGTCGGCCCTCGGCGTCGACGAGGTGCCGGTCTTCATCTATTCGGCCTACCCGGGAAGCCAATTGTTCCGCGATCTTCTGGAGGCCGGAAAGGTCTCGCTGGACGACGAGTATTTCTTCGGCCTGACGGCGCTGAATTCCAAGTTCAACACCCTGAAGCCCAAGACCTACAACAAGCACGTGCCGGCGATGGAACTGGCGATCTATCGCTCGGTCTTCATGCTCGGCAACTACCTTCTGGGCTATCTGCTGTTCCCGTCGCGAATACTGCGTACCCTGAAGAACCTGAAGGGCGACGAGGGACATCAGGCCATGACCGTCCTGGAACATCGGATCAAGGATGCCCGGTTGCGCAAGAAGGCGCAGGCCGAGCGGGAAAAGATTTCCGCCTAGGCCGCCCCGCCGCCGGGCGGACCGTCAAATCGAAATGCCGTTGTCGAGACACCATCGGATGCTGCGCCGCATGCCTTCGCGCAGGGCGACGCGCGGGCGGTACCCCAGCACCCGTTTTGCCTTGTCCACGGAACAGGCGATATGCACGTTCATTTCGGATAGCACGTGTATGGATTGATGGTACAGGCCGACGGCCTGCATCGTCGCGTCGACCAGGCGCGCGACATCCGGTATGAGGCCTGGATAGCCGCGCCAATGCGGAACCTCGCCGCAACCGAATTCGTTCTTCAGAAGGTCCGCCACGGTCTCGACGACAAGGTGCATGGGGTAGGGGTCTTCGTCGGCGATCCAGAAGACCTCGTCCGCGCCCTCGGGCAGGAAAGCGGCCAGCATCGTGCCTTGGGCCAGGTTGTCGACATAACCCATGGAGCGCAGGTTCGTGCCGCCGGAAAAGATCGGAAACTTCCCGTCCCGGATCATGTGGAAGAACCGCGTCTGCCTGGGCGGCTGGCCGGGGCCATAGAACCAGGGCGCGCGCAGGATGGTGACTTCGGGTCCGCCCGTGCCCATCAATTCGCCCCGCAGATATAGCTCCATCGCATGCTTCGATTTGCCGTAGCCCATATAGGGCCGGTAGGGGCTGTCCTCGGTGAATAGTGTCCGGGCGTCGGGATTGGTCCCCATCGGCGAATTCGAGGACATCACGCAGAACCGCTTCACCCCGTGCAGGCGGGCCCGCCCGCCCAGGTTTCGCGTGCCGTCCAGGTTGACCCGCCGCCAGACCCCGGTATCGGTCGCGGGCGGGTGGATTACCCCCGCCAGGTGCAGTAGCAAGGCGCCCTGGGCGCCGTCGAAAAACCGGTCGAGGGCCGCGCCGTCGGCAAGGTCGCCGCGCACGACCTCGACCCCGAAATCGTCCAAGGCGGCCGCCGGCGCGTCGTCGGGGACCAGGCAGCGGACCGGGTGGCCGGAAAACCCGCCGGGAAGCCCGGTATCGATCCCGCCCAGGGTCAGGGCTTGCACCAGGCGCCTCCCCAGCCAGCCGGTTCCGCCGGTGACCAGGACCAGGGGGTAGTTGTTCGGCGTCGCGATGGGGTGCTGTTGGGTTGCGGGCATGTCGGGTTCCGTTTCTCGATCTTGTCCGGGGGTCATTCACCCAAGGCGGCCCGGCGCCGCGCCTGGTCGCCGGCGGCGAGGTGGGCCTGGGCCGTGCGCCGCGCCAGCGCCATCACCGTCGCTTGGGGATTGACCCCGGTCGCTTCGGGAATGATCGAGGCGTCGGCGACGAACAGATTTTCCAACCCCTTTACCCGGCCGAAAGAATCGACGTCGCATTGTGCCGACTCGCCCATGCGGCAGGATGCGAACATATGGATGGTCATCAGACTGGTTTGCGCCGGGGCCAACAGATCGCCCATTTCGGCAAGGGCCGTGCCCGGCGTGGTCCATCCCGCATGCCCGGCGATGCCGGGGTACAGCCGGTCGGCGCCGGCGGCGAACAACACGCGGGCGAGCCGCGCCAGGCCTTCCGTCAGGTTGCGCCAGTCGCGGCGGGTCAGGCGATAGCGGACGAGCGGGTCGCGAAACCCCGGCAAGGGGGTGACCGTTCCCATGCCTTCGGCGCGGGCCATAGCGTAATACCCGGCGCAGGCTTTCGGCATGGACAGCAGCGGCCGGCGGACGGCCCAATCCTCCGCCAGGGCCATGCCGAAGGTCGCGGGCGTCATGACCGAGCCGCCGATGCGCTGGTCGGGCATGAATTCGGAAACGGCGTAGAGCGGCAGGCGATGGTCGAAGGCATCGACGGGATCGCGGAAGCTAGCGAGAACCCGCAGGCTGGGATGCAGGCGCAAGGTGCGCCCGATATTGGCGCCGGCCAGGCCCGTCCGCCGCAACAGGGCGGGCGTGCCGATCGCCCCGGCGCAGAGATAGACCGCCCGCCCGGCCGTGACCCTCCGGGTGACGGTTCGCCCGCCGTCCTCCAGCCGCACGCGCAGCCCGGTCGCCCGTGCGCCCGACCGTTCGATCCCGACGACCCGGCAGCCGGGCAGGACACGCAGTCCTGCGGCGGCTGCCCGGGGCAGCAGGCTCCGGGTCATCGATTGCTTGCCCCCCGTCGGGCAGCCGAAGGAGCATAGGTTCGTGCCGACGCAGCCTTTCTGCGCCCGCTCCAGCGCGGTCACCCGCCAGCCCAGTTTTTCACCGCCTTCGCGCAAAATGTCCGACGCCCGGCCCAGCGGCGGCGCCGCCGGGCTGGCGTTCACGGCCTGGGAAACCGCGTCGAAATGGGAGGCCAGGGCGCTATCGGAGAACTCGGCAATGGCATAGGTCCGGGCCCATTCCGCCGCCAAGTCCTCGGGCAGGCGTTGAAAGATCGCGCTGTTGATTTCCGTGCTGCCGCCGACGCAGCGGCCCTCGGCATAGGATACCGGGGGCTTGCCCAACGCCGTGGTCAGGCCGCCATTCCGCCACATGGCCCGGAAACTCTCGGTCGCCCGGTCCGGCACCAGCTGGGCGGGGATATAGGGCCCTTCTTCCAGGATCATTACCGACAGTCCCGCCGCCGCCAGTTCCAGCGCCACGGTGCTGCCGCCCGCGCCGGACCCGACGACGGCGACGTCGCATTCCAACGCGTCGGGGGCCGCCGGGTCGATCAGTGCCCCGGCCAGGGCGTCGGCCGCGTCAACCATCGGCGCCAGCCTTCGCCCGGAACCGCGCCTGACGGTCCGCGGTCGGCGTCAGGCCCAGATGCCGGGCCACGGCGGGGTGTTCGAAAAAGGCGAAGGCGGCCAGATTGCCGTAGAGTCGGAAGATCATGGCTCCGGGGCCGGGCAGGCGTTGGAATGCCCGCGCCCATCGCCAACGCCGTCCCTCCGGGCGGTCCGGCAGGCCGCCGGCGGGCAGCGTCCAAAGCCACAGGCAGGCGGTGAGTGCCCCGGCCGCGATCCGGATATGGCCGGGCGCGGCGGCGATGCTGGCGATGACGAACTCGCCGGCGGCGGCGCGCGCGGCCTGGGCGTCGTCCGCCGCCAGGCCGTCCAGGTCGGGCAACGTCAGATCGGCGAGGCGCCGGCGGAACCCGCGCGCCGTCATCCGCCGCGCGCCCCGACCGCTGGCGCCAGCCGTAGGAACATCGGCGCCGCGGAAAGAATGCGCTTATTCAGGCTCGACTGATGATGGGACCGGCCTTCGGTGAGATGGGCTTCGTCCAGATTGGCGAGGTAATAGTCATAGGATTCCGCCAATGCCGCGGCATCGGAATAGGCAGGATCGTATCCCAGGTCGCGGCAGGCTGGTTCGATATCGAAATACATGGCGCGCCCGTACATGAGCGCGTGATAGGGGCCCAGAGGGCTGAGCCCGAGGCCGCTGGTCAGGTTCATCAGCTTGGCGATCGGCCCCATGGGAACGGAGACCAGCTTGCTCCGGCTGCCGGCGTGGCGGATCAGGCCGCGCAGCAGGTCCGCCATGGTGCCGAATTCGCGCGATCCGACGTTATAGGTCGCGGCGCCGGCCCGGAACCCGGCGGCGATGCAGGCATCGGCCAGGTCGTCGGCATGGACGAACTGATAGGTGTTGCCGCCGCCGCTGAACACGGGGACCGGATCGTCGTGACGGACCCAGTCGAACAGGATTTGCATGATTCCCAGCCGGCCATGGCCCAGGATCGTGCGGGGGCGGATGATGGTGACGTCATACCCTTGGCGGACCGCCTCGGCGCATAGATGCTCGGCCTCCAACTTGGCCTTGCCGTATGCCTCGGCCGGGGCGGGGGCCGTCGCCAAGGTGACGGGCAATTCCTTCGGCGCGCCGAACACGGCGCTGGTCGAGGTATAGACGACCTTTTCGACGTTGGCCGCCGCCGCCGCGTCGAGAAGGATCCGCATGCCGTCGAAATTGACCGAACGGAACAACGCCTTGTCCTTCGCCAGGGGGACCTGGGCGACGTTGTGGTGAACAACCGCCATCCCGGCGCAGGCGCGCGCGACTCCGGCGGGGTCGCGGATGTCGCACTGATGAATATCCAGGTTTGGATGCTCGAAGGCGGGTCGGTTGAGGTCGAGCACGCGGACATGATGGCCCTGGTCGAGAAGTTTTCGGCTGAGCGTCTCGCCGAAATACCCTGCCCCGCCGGTCACGAGAATGTTGGCCATTGATGCTCCCTTGTTCGCGTCCGGCGGATGCCCCGCCGCCGGACAACCGACCGTATAAAGCGCCGTCGCCTACCTGGCAAAACGATTCCGATCCACCATATACAATCGACTTCTCGACCAGAATCCTTTATCAGCGGGCTATGCTCGTCGCCCAGGATCGTGCCAGGAAACGGTAACTTTGCAATGACTTCGAACGCGCCCTTTTACTCAATCGTGATTCCCAACTACCGGGACGCGCGGGTAAATCAGTGCTTCGACGCGGTTAAGGACATCCCGGACGCGGAAATCGTCGTCGCCGAAAGCGGCGATCGCTGTTTGACCGAAGACCGGCGCGAGGCCTGCAAATACCGGTTCTCCGAAGATCGCTTGATGCCCGGCGGGACCCGTAACCTGGGCGCCGCCGCCGCGCGTGGCGAATACATCCTGTTCGTCGACAGCGACGTGATCCTGACCGACGAGGCCAAGGCCTATCTGGCGGAGTTCCGGGCCCATCCCCGCCGCGAAATCGTCTTCGGCCTCTATGCCATCGACGGCAGCCCGACCCGCGCCGCGCGGTTTCAGAACGCCGTGTTGCGCCACCGGTTTCTCGACCTGTACCGCAAGGCGCCGCTGGCCTATGGGCAATCGTCGCATATGATCATTTCGCGCCGCGCGTTCCAGGAAACGGGCGGGTTCAATCCCTATCTGCGGATGCGCGAGGATACGGAATTCTGCTGTCGGGCGAACGCGTTCGGCTATCCCAACGTGGTCGAGGAACGGTTCGTCGGCCGTCACCTCAAGCATTTCACCTTCGCCTCGCTCGTGCGCGACTACTTCAACCGGACCTACTACGCGATCGGCGTGAAATACGATTTCCCCGCCATCTTCATGAACATTTCGGACATGATGTCGCCGGCCATGATGCTGTCCTACGCGCTTGCCGCGCTTTGGCCGGTCGCGGCGCTGCTGGCGGCCTGGGGGGTCGACCTGACGGGGCTGGGCCTGCCGGTCGCCGTGGCGCCGAACGGAATCAACGCCCTGATCGCGCTGGCACTTTTCCTGCAACCGCTGGTTCTGGTGCCCCGGATATTCGGCGCGCTGGACGGGGGGACCCAATTGCTCGGCCTAGTCGTCTGGCCGCTGACCTTCCTGGCCATGGTCGGGGGCGGGCTGTTGGCGACGGGGGCCCGGTTCTTCGGGTGGATCCGGCGCCAGGCGCGCTCGCTCGCCGACTGGTGGCTCCTGACCTGGCGCGTGGTGCGCCGGTCCGGCCTGCCCGTGCAGATCATTCAGTTTGTGACCTCGCGTTGCAACCTGCGCTGCGAGCATTGTTTCTACAAGGAAAGCCTGGACGACCCGAACCCCGGGGAACAGCCGCTGGAATTATTCGGCAAGCTGTCGAAGGACGTTCATCCCCTGTTGTGGTACGCCTTTGCCGGCGGCGAGCCGTTCATCCGCAAGGACCTGGCCGATATCTATCACACCATTTCGACCGTCGCCCGGCCCAAGCTGATCACCATTCCCTCCAACGGCTGGTATCAGGACCGGATGCTGCAGACGGTTCTGCGCATGCTGCAGGAAAATCCGCGCCAGGCGCTGATCGTCCAGTTCTCCATGGACGGCCCGCAGGAAATGCATGACGCCATCCGCGGCGAGAATTCCTACGGCAGGGCGATCGCCTCGTTCCAAATGCTCAAGGTCCTGCGCGGATTGTATCCCAACCTGCAGCTCGCCTTCATCACGGTGGTCAACCAGGCGAACAAGCATATCTATCCGGCCTTCATCGATGAGTTGGTTGCGCTGGAGCCGAACCAAGTCAATATCAATCTATTCCGCTACGGCTACAAGGATCACCCGCCGCTCGACGGCGATCTCGTCGATACCTACCAGCATGCCGTCGAATACTATGAGGGTCTGCTGAGACGAAAAATCCTGCCGACGATGTCGATCCTCGGGGCGCGATCTCTGCGTCTGAAGGAAGTGTTGCAGAAGGAACTCATCGCCCAGATCGCTCGCACCAATGAGTTCGTTACGCCTTGTACGGCTGGGACGCTCAGCTACGTGATCTGGGAAGACGGCCGTTTGGGGCCCTGCGAGATCCTGCCGGACGAGGTGCTCAATCTTGCCGAAGACCTGCCGAACCATCGCCCTGGCCGGTGGCGAGACATTTTCCTGTCGGACAAGGCGCGTGCCTTGGGAAGTCGTATTGTCGATACCAAATGCACGTGCACCTACGAATGTGCGATGTCGAACAATACGTTCTTCAGCTGGCCGATGACACGGAAGTTCGCCAGGCGATACGTTCGGGATTTCTTGCGATACTAATCAGGCGCTTGGCGGCGCAGGGTTAGGACGGCGATCTCGGGATCGCAGAACATCCGGATTGGCAGGAATGATGTTCCGATCCCCGGTGATGTAAATCCCGCCATGTCCCCCATAGCCCATTGTCGGGCGCAGATACGCCGAGGCGCATTGGCGCTTCGCAACACCATGTGGCCGCCGGGCAAGCATACCTGGCCCGCATGGGTATGTCCGCATAGGAACAAGTCGTAGCCACGGTCGCACGCGGCGGGCGCGAAGTCCGGAGAATGAGTGAGCAGAATATTAAATCGCTCTACGTCGGGTGCTGATCCAAGATGAAGGTCCGTGAGACCTTGCTCCGTGAACGGTATTCCCGTCAGGGTGACGCCCTCCGCGGCATTGCCTATCAAATCAACGGTCCGGCCTTCGACGTTGGTTATCCCTTCGTTCTCGAAAACTCCGGGCAGGTCGGAATGGTCGTGGTTTCCATAGACCGCGAAAACGGCGCCATGGGGGTCGGCCGCGGCAACGAGGCGACGTGCCGCCGGGGCCCAGTCGGCCGGCGACGGCGGCGCGCAAAGTACGTCATGGCGCTCGCAGAAAAAATCGCCGCCCAGGATCACAACATCATGGTGCAGATCCGCCATCTGCTCGGCAATCATGTCTTCGATCCCGGGGACCGATCCAATATGGAGGTCAGATAGAAAACACAGCCGAAAACCGTCGGCGACCGGCGGCAACGTCGGAATCGCAATCGTGTATTCGCGAACGTAAAGACGATAATTCCGGAAGGTAATGAGCATGGCGTGACCGCAGTAGATACAGCATATTCCCCTCTAACCGTAGCCGAAAGCGGATTTATTTCGACCAAAAGGCTCGCGGGTCAACTCGCCGTTTACTTTGGGGGACGTTTCTCTTTAACGTTGCGGTAGGCTAGCCCGGTCCCCGGAAATTCTGATAATCAGGGCTGAATCGGAGCGTCCTCGTGAGTCACCCATTTGTTGTCCTCGTCGTTTTGGGCATTGCCCTACGGGCGGTCGTTTGGTTGACGTACGGTTCGGATCTGTTCGCTGGTGGCGTCTTGTCGGAACTGGCCCAGGCGGACTGCAAGGCGCTTTTGGGGGACCCGGTACGTTTGTTTCAATGGGAACATACCCGCCTTCCGACCTTTGCGGCCCGTAAGCTACTGCATTGTTCTTTGGCGCCGTTGCTCCCGTCCCGACATACGGATCTGCTTTTGATCTCGTTCGCCGATGCGGTCGCTTCTGCGCTCTTCTATCTGATTTTGATGCGTCTTTCCGTATCGCAGCGCCTTGGGTTCGCGGTGGCGCTGTTTTGGTCGGTGGCGCTGATCGCATGGGAGTATTACCGAGGCAGCGGGACTCACAATCACATTAACATCGCGGTCCTGACAATGTTTCTGTTGGCGGCCTTGCTCCGGTTTCAGCGTCCTGGCATGGGTGCCGATTTCACTTTCGCCGGGGCGGCCGTGATTTTCTGCCTGACCTATGGTCCGGCGCTGTTGATTGCGCCGATCGTCGCGTTGGGATCGAGCCGTTTCACCCGGGGCACAGGGCACGCTGCGGCAAGCTTGTGTGTCGCCTTGGGGTTGCCCATGGCGGCGGTGGTTGCCCCGGCCTACAAGAACCATGTCGAATTCGGCGTTCTGTCGCCCAGCACCTATCTGTCGCTCAATATGTCCCAGTTCGCCTATATCGGTATGGGGTACAATAACCCGGAAGCCAAACTGAATGCCCTTCTTCCTGAATTGAACCCCAGCCCCTGGTGGACGTGGTGCTACGATCGTGCTCGCCATTTACACGCCAATGCGCGCCCGATTGATGCGTTGCGTGGCCAGTGCTTGGATTTCGACGATCCGGATTCGTTGGCGCTCGGTGCACGCGAGGCGAGAAGGCTCATGGACCAAGCATTCACGAAAAGCCTGGTTCGTGACATGGCCGTGGCCGCGAATGAGTCTTGGTTGCTGCGGGTCGGGTCGCCGGCGTTGATGACCTCGGCGACCGAGGTCGTCTTCGCGAGAACCACGAAGAAGCTGTGGCGGGTGATGTTTGCCCATGATCCGATGGGGATGCTGAATGCTTTCTTATTGGCCAATCGCAGCTTTTTCGTCTGGGGGCCACTCATGTTCGACGGCGTGCATCACGAACCGCAACACGCACGCGCCCCCGGCGCGATCAATAAGATCGCAACGGTCGTCGCAGCGCTGCCCTTACTCGGTGTGATCGGAGGGGCGGTGCTTCTCCTCGTGACCACTATTCGGCTGGCGACCCGGCTCCTGCGCGGGATGGCCGCAGCGGGCGCCGCGGTTCGACCGGAGTCATTCATCCTCTGCGTCTTTCTCATCGCGTTCTTCGCTGCGGCGACCACGATGAATCTTGTTTCCTGTTGCGAAAATGGGCGGCAATTCCAATCGATGAGCCCCATTCCGATGGTCATGGGAGCGTATCTTTTGAACCTGGCAATCGGATGGTTGATGGCCCGGCGACGGGATGTCGGTGACCGGTCTGCAGATGGGTAGCGGCAGACCGGCCCGAGCCCGAGATTAGTCGTCCGTCGCGACGGCCAACTTGCCGGTCACGCCGTGCTTGTTGATCAAACCCTGGACCAGACCCGACGAAATGGCCTCGGCGATGAAGCCCTGAACGACCGCCTTCAGCGCCGGTTTGCCGTGGCGCGTCCCGATGGCTTGTTTGACGGCGGTGTAGCGGCCGGGCAACAGGCGCGAGCCCGGCATTTCAAGCGCGTTGTCCTTCAGTGCGGGAACCAGACCCGCCAGTGCGTCCAGTTTTTCGTCCTGGAACAGTTTGAAGGCACCCGGCAGGCCCTGGGCGCGGACCAGTTCGGCATGCTGCAGAGTGCGCGAGAGATACAGGTCGTAGGCCGCGCGTTCCGAAACGGCGATGCGCACGCCCGGCGCGTCGACTTCCTCGACCGCCTGGAACTTGGAGCCTTCGGGCACCAGGTAGGTCGCTTCGATCTGCACATAGGCGTTGCAGAAATCGATCACTTCGGCGCGTTTCGGTTCGATCGCGATCAGGCCGATGTCCCATTCGCCGCGTTCGGCCGCGTCGGCGACCTCGCCCGGGGTGGCGAAGGTGTCGTACTGAACCTTGACGCCCAGCTTCTCGGCGATGCCCGCCGCCATGTCCGGCGCGATGCCTTCCGGATCGCCGTTCGGTTTTTCGCCGGTGACCAGCAGAATGTTGCCCAGGTTGATGCCGACGCGAAGGACCGTGGGGTCCAGCAGTTCGGCGATGGCCTCTTGTGTCATGTCGTTTCCGTCCCTTGGATTGTCTTGTCGTTGAAGATTATGGCCCGGTTGCCGGGCGGTCAGGGACGATGCGCGATCCGGCGCCGGAAATCAATGGAGGGTGACGCCCGCGGTCTCGATCTCTTCGCGGCTGCGCTCGAGTTTTTCCAGGGCGACCTTGATCGCCGTTTCCTTGCCGGCGGCATGTTTTGCGATCGTGGTGTCGACGTCCATGATGTGGCCGCTCCACCAATTGCGCAGGAACGACCGCAGGCGCATCAGCGTTTGCGGATCGGTGGTTTGCTTGTATTGCGCGGCCAGCCCGTCGATCCGGTCTTCCAGGTTGCGGTGATAGCGCATGTGGTCGTCGAGGTCCGGATAGCCGCAGGCCGACATGATCGTCTCCTCGCGGCGGAAGTGATAGCGCGTATAGGCGATCATTTCCTGGATCACCTCGTGCATGGCTTGTTCGGTCAAGTCCGGTTGTGAGACCTTGTTCGTCAGTTCGAAAATGACCTGGTGATCGCGGTCGATGGCGTCGATGCCGACGCGGTACTTCTCGCTCCAGATCAGGATCTGATCGTTGGATTCCAGCGGCAGGTCGATCCAGAAGGTGCTGCCTTCGCCCGGTGTGCTGTCGAAGCCGATGCGCCCGCCCATCCGTTCGACCAGCATCTTGGACACGGCCAGCCCGATGCCGGTGCCGGTGGCCGCGACCGAGGGGTTGTTGTCGATCCGCTCAAACAATGTGAAGACACGCCCGCGTTTGTCCTTGGGAATGCCCACGCCGGTATCCGCGACGGCGATGCGCAGGTAGGCGTCCGGCGTTTCATCGGCGGTGACGACGACGTCGCCGTTCTCCTTGTTGTATTTCACGGCGTTGGTCAGAAGGTTGATCAGGGTTTGGCGAAACCGCAGGCGGTCGGTCTGGCAGGGGGGCAGGGTGTCCCCGTCGATCCGGTTCTCGATCCGAATGCCATGTTCCAGGCAGAGCGGCGCCATTTGCGAGACGCAGTCTTCGACGACATCGCCGACGGTCAGCGGCTCAAGAAAGATCGACAGCCGATTGGCTTCGATCTTGGCCAGGTCGAGGATGTCGTTGATCAGTTCCAGCAGGTTATGGCCGCTGGAAATAATATGGCCGACGTATTCGCGCTGCTTGTCGGTGAGCCGGTCCGCGTCGATCATTTCCAACATCTGGCCGAACCCGAGGATGGCATTCAGCGGTGTGCGCAACTCATGGCTCATGCTGGCGAGGAAATCCGATTTAGCGCGGTTGGCGCCTTCGGCCGCCTCGCGGGCGACCTTCAGTTTCTGTTCGAACTCCATGCGCTCCGTAATATCGACATGGGTGCCGCTCATGCGCAGCGGTTCGCCCATTGCCGTCCATTCGACGACCGTGCCGCGGTCGTGGATCCAGACCCAATGGCCTTGTTTGTGGCGCATGCGGGTGACGGTTTCATAGAACGGGGCGTCTCCCTTGAAATGCCGCTCCA
>MDTG01343106.1_pt1 | contig 16662 bp, 16 predicted proteins | sample 811421 | NCBI WGS metagenome assembly MDTG01 (sample SAMN05326645, study PRJNA326480) | marine metagenome | isolation source: seawater | place: Pacific Ocean: South East | collected 2011
AGTTATTGAGGCAGGTTTCATACAGGCAAGAAACCTATCGAGCAGTAAATTCAATATAGTTAAAATATTCAAAATAGGCAAAGAATAAATTTTTTTTTTTTAATTTTTAGAATTTAATTCAACAATTAGTTATTTTATTTTAAAAATTACATTATGTAGTGCTTGTAATGTTTTTTTTTGATATAACTAAATTTTATAATTAAGTAAATATTTAAAAAGTTTTATTTTTTTTTTTTAAATTTAACGATTCGTTTTATTATTCTTATTATTCTCATTAGGAACAACTAAACCAGCAGAAATAACTAACTTTGCAGCTTCTTCTAAATTCATATCCAATATTATAACATCCTTTTTTGGAACAAAAATGATGAATCCAGATGTTGGATTAGGTGTTGTTGGAACGAAAACGCTTAGCAGTTCACCTTCATTAATTTTTTCTTTTACTTCACCAAAAGTGTCAGTAGCAACGAATGCAATTATCCAAATTCCTTTTCTCGGATATTCTATTAAACATGCATTCTTAAAATTGTTATTTTTATTATTTAATACAGTTTCAATTATCTGTTTTAGTGCATTATATAATGTTCTTACAATTGGTGTTTTTGAAAACAATTTTTCAGTAAACAAGACAATTCTTTTCCCAAAAAAACCTTTTGCAAGAGCTCCAACAATAGTTGTAAAAACAAGAAAAATTAAAACACCTAAACCAGGAATGTTTTGTCCCACTAAATTAGATGGATCGTATTTGTTTGGAATTAGTGGTATTATTCTTGTATCAATGTAGTTTATCAGAGTCCAAATTATATAAGCTGTAACCATTATTGGAGTAATTACAATTAAACCAGTAAAAAAATTATTTCTACTTCTTTGAAAGAATGTTGTTTTAATGTTTTTTTTCATTATTTTTAATTCTTTAAATATTTCCTTTATCTTCCAATAATAAAGATAGTTTAGCTCCAAACATAGCATTACTGTATAGTAACTCTTTGTTACTTCCAATACTTAATCCATTTGTTTTTTTTTCAATTTCTTTTAATAAAAAGGGAGTTACTTTTTTTCCAGAGATATTTTTATTTTTCATTTTTTTTAAAGCAGTTGAAATAATTGGATTTATTTTCTCATATGGAATTTCATATTTTCGGGGTATTGGGTTAAATATTAACATCCCTGAAGGGCTAGATAATTCTTGATTTATACTGTAGATATCAACAAAGTCTTTTATCCTATTGATATTATTTATTGATTTGATGTTACTATTTCTTGACCAAAATAAAGGTATATTTTTGCTTTTGTATGTAAAAAGCTGTATACCTAATGTTTCAATATGTTCAATTGTTTTTTGTACATCTAATACAGCTTTAGGTCCAGAACATATTGTAAAGATTTTAGTTTTAGAAATTGAATTTAAATCTGCAGATATATCAAAAGTATTTTTAAAACCTCTATGAACACCTCCTATTCCTCCTGTTACAAAAACTTTAATATTACATAAATTTGCTATATAGACAGTAGCTGCGACGGTAGTTCCACCAGATTCTTTTTTAAATATGCTATATGGTAAATCCATGACAGATATTTTCTTTAAATTATCTTTGTTACAAATAAATTCAATTTCTTTTTTTGATAATCCAACTTTAATTTTTCCATTTATAACTGCAATAGTTGCTGGGATTACACCAAGTGAAGAAATAATACTTTCTGATTTTAAAGCTAATTCAAAATTATAAGGTTTTCGAAAGCCATGGGTTAGAATTGTACTTTCTAGTGCAACAATTGGTTTTTTTTCAAAAAGTGCATTCTTTACTTTTTCAGAAAATTCTATCATTTTTTATAATCATAAATAGTATTTTTATTTTTTAAATGTTTAGAGGTAAAAAAAATCCCATTTTTTAAGTGTTTGTCTATGTTATTTTTTTTATTTTTAAAATAAGACGTTAAAAAACCTGAAACAAATACATCTCCTAAACCAGTAACCATTTCATTCCCAATATTAACTGGTTCAATAAAAAAATGTCCTTCTTTGCTAAGGCAATGAACTTTTTTACTTTGATTAGTGATTATAATCATCTTATTGCCATATGATAAAAGTTTATTTGCTGCTTTTGTTTGACTTATTTGATAATCTTTACATAATATTTTTGCTTCATTCAAATTAAGAAAAATTATACACTTTCTATTTTTTATAAGAGGTTCAAAAATTAGGCATTTTTTTGGGCTTGCTGGAACAAGTATTATTTTAGATTCAATAAACTCTTTATCTTTTGAAATTTTGTTTATTGTCTTTTTTGATACATTACCATCTATTATTATAGTACCTTTAAATGGCTTTTCTTTATTTCCAAGTATACCATTGTAAAAATAATTAAGTAATGCCTCTTCATTTTTTTTAAACATATTAGTATCAGCAATTGCTGCGAATAAACCTTTGTTTCCTTCGATAGCAATATATTTATCAGTTTTTCCTTTGTTTATCTTAATATAATTAACATTAACATTATTTTTTTTTAAATTATTTATAATTTTTTTACCTTTATTATCATTTCCAACTGCTGAAAGCATTAAAAGACTAAATTTTTTATTTTTCTTGAATTTTTTTGAAAAAGTTAATGCTATGTTTAGAATTACACCACCAGGTTTTTCAGTAATAATTCCTTCTACATCATCACCAATTTTTATTTTAGAGTTTTTTTTACCTATAAAGTCCCATGCCATAAGTCCTAAAAAAACAATTTTTTCACACATTATCAATTCTTAATAAAAAAATTAGCCCTTGAAAAGGTTACATCTTTAGAATAAATAAATATACACAAATCACAAGCATGATTTAAATTATATCCGGTGGGGTTCCCTAATTTCATGCTGAGGTATAACCGGAAAGGAAAGAATATGGCTCTAGCTGAATTTAGCTTAAAAGAACTTCTAGAAGCAGGTGTTCATTTTGGTCACCAAACTAAAAGATGGAATCCTCTTATGGATCAATATATATATGGTTCAAGAAATGGTATTCACATCATTGATTTAACTCAAACTGTTCCCTTATTAGATGCTGCTTTGAAAGTAGTAAGTGACACAGTTGCTAAAGGTGGAAATATTTTATTTGTTGGAACTAAACGGCAAGCACAAAAACATGTGTCTGAGGCAGCTGAAAAGTGTGCTCAATATTATATGAATTATAGGTGGTTAGGAGGAACACTAACAAATTGGAAAACTGTATCGAATTCGATTTCTAGATTAAAAAAAATTGATGAGAAATTATTAAATGACAATGATGGTTTGACAAAAAAAGAACGTTTAAATATCGAAAGAGAACAAGAAAAATTAAATGCTTCACTTGGTGGAATCAGAGATATGGGAGGAATTCCAGACCTCTTGTTTGTTATTGATACTAATAAAGAAGCATTAGCTATTCAAGAAGCTAAAAAATTAGGTATTCCTGTAGTTGCTGTAATCGATAGTAATTCTGATCCTTCAGACATTGACTATCCTATTCCTGGAAATGATGACGCTACTAGATCAATTTCTCTTTATTGTGATCTGATATCAAGAGCTGCATTAGATGGGATGGAATCTCAACTTACTGCCTCTGGCGTTGATTTAGGAGAGATGACTGAATTAGCAGAAGAAGTTAAAGTTGAAGAAGTGTCCCAAAAAAACAATAATCTTTTAAATATTGAAAATAGTGAAATTGAAAAGAGTGGAATTCTGACCCAGGATGATAAAGAAAATCAGGAAAAAAAATCTGATAAAAATCTTAATCAAGTTAAAGTAGAAAAAAACTAAGAACATTTAATAAATAATTAAAGTATTTAATAAATAATAAAAGACAGTGTTTGATAATTTAGTTTAGAAGTAAAAGAGGTTTTATAATGGAAATTACTGCTTCATTGGTAAAAAAGTTACGTGATAGTTCTGGTGTAGGAATGATGGATGCTAAAAAAGCTTTAGTTGAAAATAATGGAGATATGGAGGCTTCTATTGACTGGCTTAGAAAAAAAGGAATTTCAAAAGCAGAAAAGAAATCTGGTAGAACGGCTGCAGAAGGGCTTGTATCTTACAAAAAGGTATCAGAAATTGCAGTATTAGTTGAAATCAATTCTGAAACCGATTTTGTCGCAAAAAATACGGACTTCCAAAAAATGGCAGACTCCATAACTACAAATGCTTTAAATTGTAAAAATATTAATGATTTGCTAGAATCAAATATTGATGGAAAAAATGTTAACGACTTTGTATCTGACCACATTGCAAAGATTGGTGAAAATATTAATGTTAGAAGATTTAATTTAATTAGAGGTAAAAATATAGTTTCTTATATTCATAATGCTGTTAACCATTCAATGGGAAAAATTGGAGTAATTTTATCTTATGAGGGAGGGAATGAAGAAACAGCAAAAAAAATAGCGATGCATATCGCAGCTGCTAAACCACTTTCTCTTTCAGAAAATGATTTAGATAATGAAGTTATCGAAAGAGAAAAATCTATATTTTTTGAACAAGCTAAACAATCAGGTAAACCTGAAAATGTTATTGAAAACATAGTAAGTGGAAAAATCAAAAAATTTTTCCAAGAAGTAGTTTTACTTAAGCAAAAATTCGTTATGGACCCTGATAATTCTGTAGAAGAAATATTAAGTAACTCATCAATGAAAATTAATGAATTTGTAAGACTAGAAGTTGGTGAAGGGATTGATAAAGAAATAGAAAATTTTGCTGATGAAGTTAAGAAAACAGTCAAAGGATAATTTTCTATGAATTGAGATATTTTTTTTGGATTTTTTAATGAATTTAAAAGAATTAAATTATAAAAAAAAGTATAACAGAGTTTTGATAAAAATTTCTGGTGAAGCCTTAATGGGACCAAATTCCTTTGGTCTTCATCCTCCTACTGTTAAGAAAATAGCCAAAGAAATAAAAAATGTTAGTGAAGATAATATACAAGTTTGCCTTGTAATTGGTGGCGGAAACATTTTTCGTGGCTTACAAGGAAGTGCTCAAGGAATGCAAAGAACAACTGCTGATTATATGGGTATGTTAGCTACAGTTATGAATGCACTTGCTGTTCAATCTTCTTTAGAATCTTTAAATGTATATACTAGGGTAGTTTCAGCAATTCCAATGGATCAAATTTGTGAACCTTACATTCGAAGAAGAGCAATAAGACATTTAGAAAAAAAAAGAGTTGTAATTTTTGCTGCCGGCACTGGAAATCCCTACTTTACAACTGATACCGCTGCAACTTTAAGAGCTACTGAGATGGGTTGTAAGGTTTTATTAAAAGGAACTCAGGTTGATGGAATTTATGATGCTGACCCCAAAATAGACAAAACTGCAAAACATTATAATAGGGTTACCTATGATACTGTTTTACAAAAAAATTTAAAGGTAATGGATGCTTCAGCAATTGCTCTTGCTAGAGATAACAAAATTCCAATAATCGTTTTTTCATTAAATGATGACGTTGGAATACTTGGCGTCATTAAAGGAAATGGTCGTTATACCTCAGTAGAACCAAATTTGTAGTAGGAAAAAAATGAATACTGAAGAAATTATTAATGATATTGAAAAGAGAATGGATGGTGCAATTAAATCTTTAAGAGGTGAATTTAATACATTAAGAATTGGAAGAGCATCAACTGGATTAGTAGAAAATATTGAAGTTGAAGTATATGGTTCAATAACTCCATTAAATCAATGTGCTACAATAAATGTTCCTGATCCTAGAACAATTACTATAAATGTTTGGGACAAAGGAAATGTGCAAAGCATTGAAAAGGCAATCACTTCTTCTGGATTAGGAATTAATCCTCAAATAGATGGTAATCTTTTAAGGTTGCCTATACCAGAATTAAATGAAGAAAGAAGAAAAGAATTAGCAAAGCTTGCTAGTCAATATGGAGAGCAATCTCGGGTTGCGGTGAGAAATGTTAGAAAAGACGGAATGGATAAATTAAAAAAACTCAAAAATGAAGGAATGTCTGAAGATGATTTCAAGATTTGGTCGGATGAAATCCAAGATATTACAAATTCATCAATTTCATCTATTGACAAAATAGTTATTGATAAACAGCAAGATATTCTGAAAGTCTAACATGAACAATAAAAATGCCTTTTCAGTTTAATAAGATTTTTTTTAATGATATTATATTAAGATTAATATCCAGTTTATTTTTGATTATTGTTCCTTTTTTGGCATTTTATTTAGGTCCTCTTTCAGTTACTTTTTTGATTTCACTTTGTAGTTCAATAATTATTTTTGAAATTTGTAATATAACTTCATTGAGTATAGTTAATGATAAAATTGCATTTTTATATAAGATTTTATTTTCAATTATTTTTTTTTGTATAGCACTTTTATATTTTTATGAAGAAGAGTTATATTTATTTGTAATTTTTCTACTATTTTTTTTAAGTATAATAAATAAAAATGGAAGAATAATTAGATCTTTGTTGTTGATTTATATTACTATTTCTTTAATTATTTTCCTTGATCTTATTAAAGTTTCATTTTCAAGTAGTAATTTTTTTGAAATTACTTTTATAGTATCTATTGTTATATCAACTGATGTAGGAGCTTATTTGTTTGGAAAAATTTTTGGTGGAAAAAAGCTTTTTCCAAAAATAAGTCCAAATAAAACTTGGTCTGGTGCTTTAGGTGGTATATTATTGTCTATAATCACTAGTTTATTTTTTTTCAATGTAATGAATTATCAAATTTTTTTGATTGTTTTAATAAGTCTTTTTTTATCCATTTTTGCTCAATTGGGAGATATTACTGAAAGTCTCTTCAAACGTTATTATAAAGTTAAAGACAGTGGAAAGTTAATTCCAGGTCATGGTGGTTTTTTTGATAGATTTGATAGTTTGTTATCAGCTATAGTATGTTATTATTTATTAAATAACATTATTTGGTAAAGGAAAATATTTGAAAAAGATTTCAATTTTTGGTTCAACTGGATCAATAGGTCAAAATACAATCAAAATATTAAGAAATATTAAAGATAAAGATTCTTTTAAAATTATTTGTTTGACCGCAAAAAACAATGTAACAAAATTAGCTCAAGATGCTTTAGAATTTAATGCTGATTATGCAATAATAGAAAATAACGATAAATATGATGAATTAAAAAAATTACTTTGTGGTCATAAAACTGAAGCTTTGTCAGGATATGATAAAATTATTGAAATGGCACAATTGGATGTATGTTGGAGTATGTCTGCTATAATTGGTTATGCTGGATTAAGACCAACTCTTGAAATTGCAAAAAGAAATAATACCTTAGCACTTGCAAACAAAGAATCATTTGTTTGTGCGGGTAGCTTACTTAATAAAACAATTAAAATCTCAAAATGTTGTTTAATCCCTGTTGATAGCGAACACAGTGCAATATTTCAATGTATTCAAGGTCAAAATAAAAAAGAAATAAAAAAAATCATTCTTACAGCTTCTGGAGGACCATTTAGAAAATGGACACTGAAAATGATGGAGAAGGCATCTCTTTCAGAAGCTTTGCGTCATCCCAACTGGTCAATGGGATCAAAGATTTCTATAGATAGTGCTACCATGTTTAATAAAGCTCTAGAGCTGATTGAAGCTAAATATTTATTTGATGTTGATTATAAAAAGTTAGATGTTTATGTTCATCCAGAGTCTGTTATTCATTCTATAGTAACTTTCAATGATGAAAGTTCTTTGGCACAGATGAGTGTTCCTGACATGTGTGGAGCAATAGGTTATTCTTATAATTATCCTAAACGTAAAACATTACCATTAAGAAAGTTAAATTTGTCTAAAATAGGAAGTTTAACATTTGAAAAGCCAAATAAAAAGAAATTCCCTGCTTTAGAAATAGCATCTTTTGTTTTAAAGAGTGGTGGTATTTGGGGAACTATTCTAAATGCAGCTAAGGAAATTGCAGTAGAAAAGTTTATAAAGGGTGAAATAAATTTTCTTGAAATAACTTCTTTGGTTGATAAAACATTAAATTCAAGAGAAATTTCTACAATATCATCATTAACAAATGATAATTTAGAAAATATAATTGAAGTTGATAAATATGTGAGAAAAGTTACTAATGATTTATCAATTAAAAAGGGAAAATAGATTTGGAAATTTTTAGTATTATACCATTTTTTTATGCAATTATAGCATTTTGTTTAGTTGTTTTTGTTCATGAATTAGGTCATTACTTAGTTGCAAAATGGTGTGGGATAAAATCTACAGATTTTAGCATTGGTTTTGGTCCTGAACTATTTTCAATAATTGATAAGAATGGTACAAAATGGAAAATTTGTTTAATTCCTCTTGGAGGATATGTTAAATTTGTTCAGAGTGAAAAAGATGGAAAAAAAAACATCGAGGATCAAAGTTTCGATAATGCTTCAGTATTTAAACGGGCATTAACAGTTGTAGCTGGTCCAATTTCTAATTTTATTTTAGCTTTTGTATTATTTTTTTTATCGGCTTTTATATCAGGTGTAGGTACTAATGATCCAATAATTGGAAAAGCATATGAACTTCCTGGTGCAAGTGATTTTTTTGAAAAAGGTGATAAAATCATATCAATTAATGACTATCCAGTAAAAAACTTTTCAGATGTCTTTGAAATATCTTCTAATAGTCAATTTGAAGGTAAAATTTCTGTATTGATTGAAAGAAAAAACAATATAGAAGAAATTTTTCTTCCTTTTATATTTCAGCCTATTGTATTAGCTGTTGAAACTTTATCACCTGCTTCAAAAGCAGGACTTAAACCTGGAGATGTTTTTATTTCAATTGGAAATAAAAAAATAAATAACTTTGAAGATATTAGGGATATTGTTTTATCTTCAAGAGGAGAAGAGTTAGACGTTAAAATTTGGAGAAAAAATAAAATAATAAATTTAAAATTGAATCCAGAGTTAAGACCTACTGAGACTGCAGATGGAAATTTAAAAGAAGTCCTTCGTATAGGTGTTAGAGGTGGTCCTCCATTCGAGCCTATAAGAAAAACTCCCAGTATTTTAATGGCATCTAAAATAAGTTTAAATATGACATTTTATGTGATAAAGATGTCAATCATCGGTATTATTAAAATTATAGATAATACAATTAGCCCTAAGCATCTTAATGGACCCATAGGAGTGGCAAAAGCTCTTACTGAAACATCTTATCAAGGTCTTGCAGCATTTATTAGTTTAGTTGGAGCGATTTCAGCTGGTTTAGGTTTAATTAACCTTTTTCCGATACCTGTACTAGATGGTGGATATCTAATGATTTTTCTATATGAAGCTATTTTTAGAAAACGTCCACCTGAAAAAGTTTTAAACCTATTGATGTTTATTGGTTTGTTTTTGATATTGTCCATTATGATTTTTGCAACATTTAATGATCTGATGAGGTAATTTCTTAATTTAAAGGTAAGATATGATAATTAATTATTTAAAAAAAACAAAATTTATTTCTTTATTTATTTTACTAATCGTTCTTGTAAACATTTTTTCATTTTCAAGAGCAAAAGATACTAATTTTAAGATAGAAGGAAATAATATTGTTTCTGATCAAACAATTTTAGAGTTAAGTGGTTTTAATGATAAAATGGATTTAACCCAAGAATATGCTAATATTTTAATTAAAAACCTTAATAAAAGTGGACTTTTTAAAAATGTAGAAGTTTTTTTTACTGAAAAAGAAATTAAGATAAATGTGATAGAGAACATGCACATTTCAAACATTTTTTTTGAAGGAAATAAAACAGTTTCTAATGATATTTTATTTGGAATTATTAAATCAAAAAATCGTCAGCCATTAAATGAAAATATTATTTTTGACGATACTAATTCCATAATTGCTTTTTATAAAGAAAGAGGCAAGTTCGAAATAGAAGTAACACCATTCTTCATAAATAGAAAAAAAAATATGAAAGATTTAATTTTCAAAATTAATGAAGGTAGAACTCTAGAAGTAAATAAGATTCAATTTACTGGAAATAAAAGTTTTTCTGATAAAAAACTTCGGTCAATTATCACTTCTGCTCAAAAAAGTTTTTTTTCTTTCTTATCTGATCGAGATAATTACAATGAAGACACTCAAAAAAAAGATATTATTGAAATTGAGAGATTTTACAAATCTAATGGGTTCTCTGATATTGAAATTGTTTCGAACTCGGCAAATTTTAAAAGGGATTTGTCGGAAGTAAATTTAAAATATCAAATTTATGAAGGGCCTAGGTATATAATTAATGATATTGAAATGACTACCAATCTAACAAATGTTGACCTTTTAGACTTTAAAAAAGAATTGATTATTTCAAAAGGAGAGTTTTTTAATGAAAAAAAACTTACAGAGTCTATAGAGAATATTGAAAGATTAGGAAATAAAAAGGGTTTACCTTTTTTAGAAGTAGTAGCTAACTATAACAAAGACAAATCAAATAGTTTAATTAATATAAAAGTAAAAATAATTAAAGGACCTCAACTTTTTGTTGAAAAAATAAATATTAGAGGGAATGACCAAACATTAGATAAGGTCATAAGGAGAGAGTTTTCATTAAATGAAGGTGATCTTTTTGATGCAGAAAAATTAAAAAAAACAGAAGAAAAAATTAAATCATTGGGGTATTTTGAAATTGTTAATATTTCAATCTCTGAAGGTTCAAATAATCAAAACTTAATTGTAAATGTTGAAGTTAAAGAAACTTCAACTGGTTCATTAAGTTTTGGAGCCGGTTATTCTACAGATACTAATTTAACAGGATCACTTTCTGTTTCGGAAAATAATTTCCTAGGAAAAGGACAAAAATTTAAACTACAATTTTTGATTTCTGAAAATACAAAATCTTTAAATTTTAACTTTAAAGATCCTTCTTTTTTAAACAAAGATTTGTCTGCAGGAATAAACTTAGATTTTATATATCAAGATCCTAATGAGTCTACTTATACTCAAAATTCAATTTCCTTTAGCCCTACATTTGGATTTCAAATTGCTGCTGATAGTCGAATAAACCTTTCATATAAATTAGAAGAATTAGAAATTATCTCTGATACAAGTTCATCAGAAATTCTACAAAATGATGATGGAAAGTATTTAGATTCCTCTTTAAGTTTGAGTTTGATTTATGATAAAAGAAATTCAATAGTAAAACCAACTAGAGGATATATTTTTAAGCTTAATAGCTCATTTTTGGGATTAGGCGGAGATACTAGCTATATAAAAAACTCACTAAAAACAAAATTTTATAAAGGGTTATTAAACGATAATTTAATTTTTTCTGCTGAATTAGAAGGTGGATTACTTAATATGACTAATGGTTATTCCAGAATCAGTGATAGGTTTAAATTAGGTGGTAGAAATTTTAGAGGATTTCGATTTGGTGAGATTGGACCGAGAGATATTTCTGGAGATGCTTTAGGTGGTCAAAAATATTTTGTTGGACGTTTAGAAACAAACTTTCCATTAGGTTTGCCAGAAGAGCTGGGAATATATGGAGGTTTTTTTTCTGAAATAGGAAGTTTATGGGATGTTGATGAACCAGATAATTTATCCTCTAACGTTTTATATGAAGACTATTCTTTAAGACAAAGTAATGGTTTTTCAATTTATTGGAGTACACCTATAGGTCCTTTGCAATTTAATTGGTCAAAGCCTAACAAATATATTAATGACTCTGATATTACTGAAACTTTTAGTCTAAATTTAGCCACGAGATTTTAATGAGGATACTTTTTTATTTACTAACATTTTTTTTAATCTCTTTTTTTAACTTATTTTGTTTTTCTTCAGAGAATAAAAATATTGAAGAGAAAAATATTTTGGTATTATCTCATGATGATCTTTTCAAAAAGTCTGAACCTGGAAAAGCTATTTATTCAAACTTTATTGACAAAAGAAATAAATTGCTGGAAGAGTCAAAAAAAATTGAAGAGTCTTTTGTTTCAGAAGAACTTTTGCTTACTCAAAAAAGAGAAGACTTAAGTTCTAGTGATTTTCAAATTCTTGCAAACGATTTTGATAAAAAAGTTGAAACTACCAGAAAAAAAAGATTAGAAAAAGATAAATCTCTTCAAAATGAATTTAATTTATGGAAAAAGAAGTTTGTAAAAATAATCCTCCCAATTGTTAAAAAAGTTATGTCAAACTATGATGCTTCTCTTGTAATAGATACTAATACTAGAGGTATAATTTATGAACAAAATTTAGATATTACAGAAGAAGTTATAAATATGCTTAACACTATTTATATTGAAAACCCTGAAATCTTCAAAATAATAGTTGAGGGAGATAATAAATGAATGATCAAAATGATATTGTAAAAATTGAAGAAATAAAAAAAGTTCTTCCTCATAGATATCCTTTCTTATTAATAGATCTAGTTAAAGATATTATTAAGAATGAGAGTGCGACAGGTCTTAAAAATGTGACTATAAATGAACCTTTTTTTCAAGGACATTTTCCAAAAAAACCTATTATGCCAGGTGTACTTGTTATTGAGGCTATGGCTCAAACAGCTGGAATGTTGGTTGCAAAATCTCTTGATAAAGTCAATCCAAATATATTAGTTTATTTTATGACTATTGAAAAAGCTAAGTTCAGAAAATTAGTTGAACCTGGAGATCAACTTTTACTTAGAATTAAGGTAATAAGAAAAGGGAAAAAGATATGGAAATTTTCTGGAGAAGCAATTGTAAATGAAATTTTAGTTTCAGAAGCAGAATTTTCAGCCATGATGATTGAGCCTGATAGTGGTGAAAAGGATGGATAACCTTAATGAATCAAATATCCACGAAACATCATTTATTGAAGATGGTGCAAAGATAGGTAAAGATTGTTATATTGGTCCTTTTTGTACAATTGGTAAAAATGTTAAACTTGAAGAAAATGTGAAATTAGTAAGTCATATTTCTATAAATGGAAATACTGTAATAGGAGATAATACTAAAATTTGGCCATTTGCTTCGATTGGAAATGATCCTCAAGATTTAAAATATGGAGGAGAGTCGACATTTCTCGAAATTGGTTCAAGAAATAAAATAAGAGAATGTGTGTCTATTAATCCCGGAACATTAGGAGGAGGAGGGATAACAAAAATCGGAAACGACTGTTTATTCATGTTAGGTAGTCATGTAGGTCATGATTGTAAAGTTGGAAATAATGTCGTTATGACAAATAATAGTGCTCTTGCAGGTCATGTTATAGTAGAAGATAGAGTAATTATTGGAGGTTTATCAGGTGTTCATCAACATTGTAGAATTGGAGAAGGTGCAATGATTGGAGCATTATCGATGGTTGCAAATGATGTTATTCCGTTTACAACCGTTATGGGTGAAAGAGCTAATTTAGTTGGACTAAATATAATAGGACTCAGAAGAAGAGGAGTCGATAATGAAGAAATTAAAAATTTAAAAGAGGTCTATAAAGAATTATTTCAGCCTAATGTAGTTTTGAGAGAAAAAGCTATTGAAATTTCAGAACAAAAAATAGAAAGTAAGCTTGTAAATACTCTTTTATCTTTTATCTCTTCAACTAGTAAGAGGTCTTTCACTAAACCAAATTCTTAACAATTAAAAAAAGATAATTTATGAAGTCAGATAAAATTGGTATTGTCACAGGAGATGGAGCTCTACCAGAATTAATAATAAAAGATTTAAAAAAAAATAAAATAGATTATTTTATCATTCTTTTTGATAAAGAATTAAAAAATAAATACTCAAAAGAGAAAAATATTTTTTTTGAATATGAAAATATTAGTTATCTTTTAAATTATTTGAATGAAAAAAAAATAAAAAAGTTGATGTTTGCTGGTTATTTTATAAGACCTAAACTAGATGTTAATAAATTTGATAAAGTTAGCTTAGACTTTTTAACCCCTGTTATACAAAATCTTTATACGGGTGATGATAATATATTTAATTCAATTATTAATGTCTTTGAAAAACATGGATTTGAAATAATTAATCCTACTTTTTATTCACCTTCTTTTTTACAAAGTGAAAAAGTCATGACATCAATAAAACCAAACAAAAAGCATTTTGATGAAGTTAGAAAAGCCTTGAAAATTTTTAATTCGATTTATCAATTAGACATAGGTCAGAGTTTAGTTATTTCAAAAGGGTTATGTTTAGCAATTGAAACCTTACCAGGAACTGATGCAATGTTAAGTTTTATAGAAAATTATAAAATAAAATCAAATCTTGTTAATCAGAAATCAGGTATTCTTTTTAAAGCACTTAAAAAAAATCAAGAAACCAGAATTGATATGCCTGTTATTGGTCCTAAAACTGTTCAAAAAGTTAAAGAAGCTTTTCTAGATGGAATTGTAATCCAAGAAAACTCTGTAATTATTTTGAATAAAGATTTAACAGTAAGACTAGCAAATAAACACAAAATTTTTATTTGGTCATTAAACTTAAAGAAATTTCAAAAGAATGATGTTTAAAATTTTAATTATTGCCGGTGAAGCTTCAGGAGATGAACTTGGTTCATCTTTAATGAATGGAATTAAAAAAACTATGGATTATGTAGTTGACTTTCAAGGTATTGGAGGACCATTAATGATTGAAAATGGTCTGAAATGTTTATATGATATGAAAGATATATCCGTAATGGGTTTTATAGAAGTTCTACCCAAAGTTCCAAAAATTATGAGAATTATTAATTCTTTAGAAGAATATGTCCAAGCATGGAAACCCGATTTAATTGTTACAATAGATAGTCCTGATTTCTGTTTAAGAGTTGCAAAAAGAGTAAAAAATAAAAATCCTTCTATTACAATAATTCATTATGTAGTACCTAGTGTATGGGCCTGGAGAGAAGGAAGATCAAAAAAATTATCAAAATATGTTGATCATGTTCTTGCATTATTACCTTTTGAACCTTCTTATCTTAGAAAAGTTGGGTTAAGTTGTGATTTTGTAGGTCACCCAGTAGTTTCAAGAAAAATACCTAATCAAAAAGATATCTCACTTTTTAGGAATTTATATAACTTAACTGAAAATAATTTAATAATAACCCTCTTACCAGGATCTAGAAAAAGCGAGATTAAAAATATGAAACCAATTTATACAAATTTAATAAGGAGAGTATTAATTAATTTTCCAAATATAAAATTTATACTTCCTTCAACTATTGGTGTTCATGATCAAGTTGAAGATTGGTTAAAAAAAGAAAAATTACCAGTTATACACATTTCAGAAAAGGGTTATAAAGCAAGTAGTTTTAAAGAACAAAAGAAAATTATTTTTAGTGCATCAGTTTTAGCTATTGCAACATCAGGAACTGTTTCAATTGAACTAGCCCATGTAGGAACTCCAATGATCATTGGCTATAAAACATCTTTTTTCACAACTTTATTGATTAAAAAATTAGTTAAAATCAAAAGTGCTACTTTAATAAATATTTTAACAAATAAAACCGCAATACCAGAATTTTTATTTGAAAATTGTAAGTCTGATAATTTGTATGACAGTATGTTAGAAATTTTATCATCAAAAGAAAAAATTAATTCACAATTAAAGGTATCAAGAGAAGCTATTGAAATGTTAGGTTATGGAAAGTTTGATCCTGGGATTAAGGCAGCTGAGTCAATTCAAAACTTTATAAAAATAAAATAGTTTTTATTATCTTTTATCAATATGAATGTATGACCTCTTTTTTTGACCAGTATATAGTTGTCTTGGTCTTCCTATCCTATTACTTGGATCTGATATCATTTCCTTCCATTGTGAAATCCATCCTACAGTTCTGGCTAAGGCAAAAATTGGGGTGAACATTGATGTAGGAAAGTTCATCGCATCAAGTATAATACCAGAATAAAAATCTACATTTGGATATAATTTTTTATCAATAAAATACTCATCTTCTAATGCAATTTTTTCAAGCTCTTTTGCTAATTGTAATGTTGGATTTTTTTCTATTTTCATTAAATCCATAACTTCATCAGCACTATTTTTCATGACACTAGCTCTAGGATCAAAATTTTTATAAACTCTATGTCCAAATCCCATCAATCTAAATGGATCATTAGGGTCTTTAGCTTTTTTAATATATTCAGGAATGTTCTTAACATTTCCAATTTCTTTTAACATGTTTAAGCATGCCTCATTTGCTCCTCCATGAGCAGGACCCCATAAGCAAGCTATTCCAGCTGCTATACAAGCAAAAGGGTTAGCTCCTGAAGATCCAGCAAGCCTTACAGTTGATGTAGATGCGTTTTGTTCATGATCTGCATGCAATGTAAATATTCTATCCATTGCTTTCGATAAAATTGGATTAGCTTCATACTTTTCTGCTGGGACAGCAAAACACATCTTTAAAAAATTTGAAGAATAATCCAATGAGTTGTCTGGATAAACAAATGGTTGCCCTAATGAGTATTTATAAGCCCAAGCAACGATTGTTGGTAACTTTGCTATCATTCTAATAGAAGCAACTTCCCTTTGCCAACCATCATTAATATCGAGACTATCATGATAAAATGATGACATAGCTCCTTGAATACCACAAATAATAGACATTGGGTGAGCGTCTCTTCTAAAACCTCTAAAAAAATATCTAAGTTGTTCATGAAGCATTGTATGCTTACTTACTCTATCTACAAAATCATTAAGTTGAAATTTTTTGGGAAGTTCTCCATATAATAGAAGGTAACAAACTTCCATAAAGTTTGATTTTTCTGCAAGTTGATCAAT
>MDTG01025102.1_pt1 | contig 16657 bp, 17 predicted proteins | sample 811421 | NCBI WGS metagenome assembly MDTG01 (sample SAMN05326645, study PRJNA326480) | marine metagenome | isolation source: seawater | place: Pacific Ocean: South East | collected 2011
AAAAAATTTTTTTGCTTGTGATTGCCATTCCACAAAACATATTTATAACTATATCAAATCTCATTTTATTTGAAATTCCGAAAACTGTTGAAAATCTTAAAATTATTGGATTAAAGGTTTTGCTTCTTAATTTAATTAATTTTTTTTCGATATATACTTTATTTTTTGAGTAATGTGTTAATGGATTTAATTTAGAATTTTCATTAAATACTTTTTTCCCATAACCATAAACAGAACAGCTTGAAGGAAAAATAAATCTTTTTTCAAGTTTTTTGCACATTTTTGCAATCTTAATAGTAAATTTTTCAGAGGATTTGTAAAATATATTTGGGTCGAGATTATTTAACGGATCATTAGAGAAAGCGGCTAATAAAATAACAACATCATAATTCTTTATTTCATCTTCAATTACTTGCTCAGCTCGTTTTCTAATAAATGGGTCTTTTTTTTTTAAAAAACATTTTTCAAAATAACCAGTATCATAAGATTTAATATAATGTTTTTTTTTTAGCCTTTCTGTGAGTGCTGAGCCTAAATAGCCATTTCCACCGATAACTAAAATTTTTTTTTTCTTCATCAAAATTCAAAGGTTTAACTAATTTTCATTGGCACTATTTTACTCTTTTTAAAAATCCTTTATAGCAATTAGTGATAAGACCTTTGTTATGATAAGTATCATCTATAATAAATTTCTTATTATTTTTTAGAAATTCTTTAATTGCTGTTAAGGGATTGCTTTTTATACCAAAAGGCTTGTAATTATAATTTTGAGATATTTTTTTCATATTTTTTTTGTCAAATGTACCGCTCGTTGAGTCGAAAACTACAATATATGAATTCTTAGACACAAACTTGCTATATAAATTTAATTCCTTAATTACGTGCTTGTGCACATGGTTTGAATCTAAACAAACTAAAATTTTTTTATATTTTTTTTTAAATTTTAAAATTTTATCTAAAGTTTTATTTTCTACAGATGATCCTTCAATAGAAATGACATTTTTTGCAAACTTATTATAATTTAGAACTTTTTTTGCGTGTTTTCTAATATCGACATCAATTCCAATAACCTTATATTTTTTTTTAATTAAAGACAAAATTGATGAATAAAAAATTAGTGATCCACCTCTAGCTATACCTGTTTCTAAAATTAAATCTGGCTTAACTTTAAAAATCAATTCTTGCATTAAAATTAAATCTTGAGGTAATTGAATAACAGGAACATTTGCCCACATAAAATTATAGCTATATTTACTCAATGAGGCTTGAATATTAAAATTTTTTGCGGATTTTTGTAGTTTCACATTTCTACTAAAACTTTTTACTCTTTTATCTACTTCAAGATCAAATTTTTTATCGTAAATCATATTTATTCTTTTAAAAAGTAAATTAAATTATTGCTTGCTGTTGTATGTAACCTTTGTTCCAGAATAGTCAAATTTTAAATTTAAATAATTGAGTTTAGATAAATTTTTTATTATTTTTTTTTGAATTTTTTTATTCGCAATGAACATTAAAAAACCTCCACTACCAGCTCCAAGCAATTTACCCCCATACGCACCTGAATACAAAGCCTTATCATAAAATTTATCGATAATTTTATTTGAACTATTCTTGTTTACTTTTTTTTTTCTATTCCATGAAATATTTAGAAGCGACCCAAATGACATCATATCAATTTTCTTACCAAGAATTATTTTTTTAGACTCATCAACCAAATTTTTCATTTCATTTAGAGAATTAAATTGTAATTTATTAATATTTTGTTGAACTTTTAAAACTTTATGGGAGTTTCTTTTTATTTTTGTATAAAATAAGATTATATTTTTTTCTAATTTATTAATATTTTTTTTTAAAATATTAAGCGGTAAAACTTTTACTGTTTCGTTACCATAAAATTTAAATATATTTAAACCTCCATAACAACATGCAAAATGATCCTGTTTTCCAATTTTTCTTCCAATCATGTCAATCTCAATTTTTGCAGCTGTAGTTGCAATTTTCTTTTTTGAGACTTTTTTACCTTGAAGTGCATATAGCGCATTAACTAAACCCACGGTAAAAGCACTTGATGATCCTAGTCCAGTATTTGCCGGAATATCTGCAAAAGTGGTTATTTCAATTGGATAATTAATATTAAAATACCTTAAACATTCACGCGCAACAGGATTTTTTATATTAGAAATTTTATTTGTGAACTCTACGGTACTCCAATTAACCCTATACTTATATTCTACTATTCCTAGTTTTTTTTTTTACAACGACATACAAATATTTATCAATAGCTGCACTTAAGACCTGGCCACTACTTTTTTTATAAAAAGATTTTAAATCAGTTCCACCTCCAAAAAAACTTACTCTAAATGGAGTTCTTGTAATTATCATTTAATATTTTTTTGTTTTTTATGTATCTATAATATAATTTAATTCCATTTAATATATCTATCTTATGTTTGAAAGAAATATTTCTTTTTATTTTAGTTAAACCTCGGTGTGATATTTTTTTATTTAACTTATAATTTTTTTTTTTCATAAAAATTTTTTTTACTAAATGATTTATTTCATTTGATGAAAATTTAACTCCTGAATTGAAGTTTATGTTTTTATTAATATTTCCTTTTTTTATCAAAAAATAAATAAAATCTACAACATCAAAAATATGAACATAATCATTCTTTTCTCTGGGTTTTTTTAAGATCGGTGATTTATTTTTTTTATATGTTTGAAATAAATAAGGAATAAGAGAATTTTTTTTTTGCATAGGTCCATATACATAAAAAATCCTTAGCCAAACAAGATTTATTTTGGATTTTTTTAAAATTTTTTTAAGTTTTAAATTAATTTTTTTTTTAACTTCAACAAAATATTTATTTTTTTTATTTGTATTTTTTTTTTGTACTTCCCAACAAGTTCCGGAATAAATTACTGATTTACAATTTTTAAAAGATTTTATTTTTGAGAAAAATTTAATAGTATTATTAAAATTATCATATGAATTTTTTCTTGAAAAGTCAGGAATACCATTCCAAGCTAAAAAAATAATGATGTCGGGATCAAAAATAAATAATTTATTTAAATTGTTATTTTTTTCTAAGTCGAATTTACAGTAATCGACTTTTTTATCTATAATTGTTGGTTTTTTTTTATTATAAGTTGATAATATTTTTAAATTTTTTTTGTTACTAAATCTATTTATTAAATTTTTTCCAATAAATCCCGAACCCCCAATAATTAGTATTTTTATTTTTTTCATCAAAAAATTTTATCTGTCTAGTATAATTGCACTTGAATTCTTATCTTGTTTACTAATAACTGATGGGATATGAGGCCATTTTATTTTAAGGGATTTTGATTTGTAATTAAAACAAATATAACTATTGGGTTTATAGTAATCACCCATTAAATAATGAACAATTGTATTTTTACTCAAAGTTAGGAATGCGTTTGCACAACCCTCAGGTATATAAATAGAATCATTTTTTTTTCATCTAGTAATGTTGAGTAAATTTTTCCATATGACTTAGAATTTTTTCTTAGATCTAGTGTTACATTAAATATTTTTCCTGAGATAATGTTTATTAATTTAAACTCTTTACTAGGAGATTTTTGATAATGAAAACCTCTTAATGTATATTTGTGTTTATTTATTGATATGTTGCTTTGAACGAATTTTTTTTTAATTACTGAATTTAATTTTTTTGAACAATAGTTACGGTAAAAAATTCCTCTATGATCATAAAATTTTTTTAATTTTATTTTATACAAACCTTTAATAATTGTTTTTTTTACTATCACAGAATTTTTATTTTATTTGGCAAAGGTAATATAAACTTACACTTTATTTTCTTTAACTTGAATTCATTTATTATTTCATTTTTAAAATTCCAAGCAAGCAACAATACATTTTGAATGTTTTTTAATTTATTCTTTCGAAAAGGAATAATTTTAATTTTAGTACCTGGTGTAAAATATCCCTTTTTCATAGGATTTTTGTCAATAATAAAATTTATTTTTTTATAATCTATCTGAGAAAAATTTAATAATGTTGAGCTTCTTGCTGATGCACCATATCCACAAATCTTTCCATCTAAATTATCAATAATTTTTATAAGATCTTTCTTATGTTTAATACAATCCAATCCAAATTTTTTTAATCTATAATAACTGTTTAAAGCTTTCCGATTTTCAAGTTTAATCAATTTAGATAATTTTATAGTCTTTTTCCTTTTTAAATGTGACAAATAAATAACTAGTGAACCTCCACTAATTGGACTTTTGTCAAAATCAAACAAATGTAAACCATAAAGAGAAAATAAATGAGAGATGCTCTTGAGAGAAAAATAATAAATATGTTCGTGATAAACTGAATCATACTGTAATCCATTAATTATCTTATCTAAATAATGAAACTCGATGGCAACAGTACCATTTTTGGACAATAAATTTTTAATTCCTTTTATTACACTGTGTATATTTTCAACATGTGGAATTACATTTCTAGCAATTATCAAATCAGATTTTCCAAATTTATTCTTAATATAATTGGACAATTTATAATCGAAAAAACCATTTAATGTTTTTATGTTATTTTTATTTGCTTCATTAGAAATATTTTTTGCTGGATCAACTCCTAAAATTTCATATCCAATATTTTTATATTCCTTTAGCAATGTTCCATCATTACTCGCTATTTCACAAACATAATTTATTTTTTTTTTTGTAATATTATTAGTCCTTTTAACAAATAATTTACAATATTCTCTTGCTACTTTTGAAGTATTGGTGACCCATACGTATTTTGAAAACAAATAATTTGAATTTACTGTTGAGGACAATTGTAAAGTTTTACATTTTTCACAAAATAATAATTTAAGTGGAATTTTATGTTCTTTTTCATAAAAATTTTTAGTTAATTGATTTGCTGTCGGTTGATTATTTAGATCTAAAACTTCTTTTAATTTTTTACTCTTACAAATTCTACAGCATATAATGTTTTTATATATTTTCATTAAAGTAAAAATTTTTATCTATAATATTTTTATCTCTTAACAATTTTAGTTTTTTCAATCTAATAGTTTTTTCACTTTCAAGATGAATTTCTTTGAGTTTTACTCTTTTAAAGAAATTAAGCAGTTCTAATCCTCCTTTATTTAAATCGTAAATAGGTTTATAAAAATCCCTTAATTCAGTTAAAATTCTTTTGAAACTCACTTTGTATGTTCTACTATCCTTACCATGCTCATTTGTATAAATAATTTCACTGTCTGGAATCAATTTCTTTGCCGCCTCAGCAAGCTCGTTTACTGTATAATTTCCGTTATTTATTCCAACATTAAATGCTTTACGATTAATTATGTTTTTTGGTGCCTCCAAACATGCTATTATTGAGTTACAAGCATCTCTAACATGTAATATTGGTCTCCAAGGAGTACCATCGCTTTTAACTATTATCTTTTTTTTTGTATAAGCATTTGCAAGTAGATTATTGAAAACTATGTCACATCTCAATCTTGGGCCACCACCAAATACTGTAGAAAATCGTAGAGCAACAACAGAAAAATTTTCATCTCCTAGTTTTAAGATTTCTTGCTCTGATTGCCATTTGGTAATCCCATAGCTAGTGAGAGGATTTTTTTCACTTTCTATTTCGTCTAACTCATTCGAAGTCTGTGATATACCATACATACTTTGAGATGATGAATAAATAAATCTCTTAATATTTTTTTCTTTTGCTAATTTTGCTAATTCTACTGTTGACTTGAAATTAATTTCATTTGTTAATTTTTCCTCAAATTCTCCAAGAGGGTCATTGGAAAGACCTGCTAAATGAACAATTGCATCAATACCTGATAATATACGATCATCCACTTTTCGTATATCACAAAAATATTGTTTCATTGGCTTAGCTGGTTCCTCTAACAAATCATCCTTGTAGAAACCACAATCTATTCCCTCAAAGTAATAATTTTTATTTAACAATTCTTCCGAGAGAACTGTGCCTATATATCCTAAATTTCCAGTAACTAAGATTTTCACAAAAATTCTAATACTTTATTTTATGTAATTGGGCAATTGAATACTTCTCTTTTTTTATAAAAATATTTTTTAAATGCAGAGAATAATAATTTATGAGATAAATATGTCTCTGAAAGGGTTGATAAGTTAATTTTTTTTTTATAAAGAATTTTTTTTGCTAATATTTTGGTTAATTCATTCTGTAGCAAAATTTTAATTTTTTTCTTAATATTTTTATTTTTATATTGTATCTTTACAAATTGTTTGGACTCATTGATATAATATATTTTGTTTAAGGTTTTTATTTTAACAATAATGTCTCTACCCTTTTTTTGATCATTTAATAATATGAAATAATTTTCATTACTAATTTTAAATTTCCCTGTTAACTCTAAAAATTTATGATGCTTAGATGGAATTATTTTTAAATTCTCTTCAATTTGATTTAAATTAATTAAACTTTTATTAAAAAAATAAAATAAATCAAAAAAATGTATAGAATTAGACGCCAAATTCCATTTATTTCCACTGACTTCAATAGATAAAATTTTATTTTTTTTATTCTCATTATATATTTTTTTGTAAATTTCTTGCTCTCTTCTTGGACAATTCACCCAGCAATTAACTTTATTTTTTTTAAATAATTTTAAAGATTTATTAAAATCCAAAATATTTTGAAATGCTAATTTCTCAATAATAATCTTAGAAAATTTAAATTTTAAAATTAATTTTTTTAATAGTTTATATCTTTTAAAAGATGTTGTTGCACAAATAACCAAATCAAATTTAATATTTTTTAGAAGAAAATTATTTGAAAAAGTTATTTTTTTATTATTTAAACTCATATTTTGAATTTTTTTTGATTGTTCTAAAATTTTAACTTTTGATTTTTCAATTATATAAATATCTAAGTCTAAATTAATTTTTAACAAACCTTGAAGATGTCGAAATCCAATATTACCACAACCAATTAAAAGAATTTTTTTTTTCACTTTTTTAATATTTTCGAGAGTTTTTGTCTATCTGAGTGGTTATCCATTGGATGCCAAAATTTACATTTATACGTTGTAAATTTGTACCTATTTTTTTTTAAAATCGAGGGAATTGTATTTTTCTCTAATGAATTTTTATTTGAATTTATAAATTTGAATATGTCTTTATCGAAAATATAAAATCCAGCATTAATATAAAATTTAAATTTTTTTTCTGAATAAGATGTTAGATTATTTTTTTTATGTTCAATAACACCGTATGGTGAAATATATTTATATATTGAAATTAAAAATTTATTTTTGCTTTTAATAAATTTTTTATAAGCTCTTAGAGGATCAAAATCTGTTATAGAGTCACCATATGTTAAAAAAAAATGATTTTTTCCTATAAATTTTTTTGCTTTTAAGAGTCTACCGGCAGTTTCCGTATTCAAACCAGTATAAACAACTTTAATATTTATCTTTTTTAATTTTTTTAATTTAAAATAGTTATATAATTCTCTGTGTTTATAGCCTCCTAAAAGAATAAATTCATTCACTCCTTTATTTGCATAAATTTTAATAATTTTGATTATAATTGGTTCTCCATTAACTTTTATTAAAGGTTTCAATGGACCAGGTTTACCGTTATTAAATCTAGTTGCCTTACCACCACAAAATATAACTGCTTTTTTAATCATTTTAATAGAAATTAATTTTTAATTTTTTTATCATTGACCCAAAATTGCACTGCTGGGTAAACAAATAATTTTTTTATAAATTTTGTCACTTTTGTGTAGTGAAGATTTTGGAAATTTTTTTAAATATTTTAATTTATTTAAAGGTGTCCACGCTGGTCGTATTGGTATCTTTAATTTATTTGCTTTTTTAAATAATTCAATTCTTTGTTTATTATTTTTAAAATCTACCTCAACTGTATTAAGCCAATGATTTGATTTTGTATATTTATCCTCAGTAATATATCTAACTCCTTTTATATTTTTAAATAATTTATAATATCGGTTAGATAATTTTCTTTTTAATAATAAAAATTTTTTTAGTTTTTTTATTTGTGAAATTCCTAAAGCGGCATTTATACTTGCCATTCTAAAATTTAAAGTTTTTTGTTCATATACTAATTCAAAAGTTTTTTTTTGTTTTCCATTATTAACTTTATCCCTAATATTTTTATATAATTTGTGATTATTTGTTATTACAGCTCCCCCTAAACCTGTTGTAATAATTTTATTACCATTAAAACTTAGACAGCCTGCTTTACCAAATGTTCCTGCATGCTTTTTTTTGTAAAATGTTCCTAATGCCTCTGCAGAATCCTCTATTATTTTAATTTTGTATTTTTTACATAAACTTAATAATTTTGTAACATTATATGAATTCCCAAAAACATAAACTGGTACAATTGCATAAATTATTTTTTTTGTTTCTCTATTGATAAAATATTTATTTTTTTTAACGGCAATCTTTTTTAAATAATTACTTAAATAATCAACATCTATTCCAAGATTTTTTGTACTTATTTCGACAAAGTGAGGTGTTGCACCACAATATAAAATAGCGTTTGCTGCTGCTATAAAATTAAATGCTGGGACTAAAACTTCATGATTTTTATCAACACCATTTGCTTGAAGTGCCAAATGTAACGCTGATGTCCCTGTAGAGGTAGCAATGACATATTTTGAGCCTGTAAAACTAGCTATTTCTCTCTCAAAATTTTTTACATAATCACCTGCACCAGACACTTCATTTTTTTTTATACAATTGCTAACAATTTTTTGGTCAATTTCATCAAATTGAGGCTCATGAATTCCTTTAATTTTTTTTTTAGGGATTTTCTTAAGTTTATTTAAAAAACTATCTAATAAATTAGTTTTTTTTTTCATTTTAATTATTTCGTATAAATTTTTGATTTAGATTTATACAAGTCAATATTTTCAATATACCATTCAATGGTCTCAAACAATGCCTTTTCGAACATAATTTTATTATCATATTTTGGTTTCCAATTTAATAATTTTTTAGATTTAACTTTTGAAGCAACTAATCTATTCACTTCACCCTTCTTAGGTCTATTTCTTGATTTATCTGTTATGATTTGAATTTTTTTATTTAATAATTTTGAAATTAATTCAACTAAATTTTCAATTGATATTTCTAACCCTCCGCCCAAATTGATAAGTTCTCCATTAAATTTTATTTTAAGACTCTTTTCAAAACCAACAATTATATCTTTTATATAATTAAAATTTCTTTTTGGATAAATATTTCCTAATTTAATCTTGCCCTTGTTTAATATTGATTGAGTTATAATAGTTGGAATTATAGCTCTTAAAGACTGTCTAGGTCCAAAAGTATTAAATGGTCTTATTAATGTAACTGGCAAACCGAAGGTTCTATAATATGAATGGCAAAGTTGATCACCAGCAATTTTTGTTGCAGAATAAGGTGATTTTGCAAAGACTTTATCGCTTTCACTTATAGGAAATTTTTCAGGAACCCCATAGACTTCACTAGTTGACGTATGCACAACTTGACAGTTATTTTTAAGTGCTGAAGATAGAATATTATTTACACCAATAATGTTTGTTTGAATAAAACTATCAATTGCCTCATATGAATAAGGTATAGCGATTAATGCTGCTAAATTGATTATAGTATCTACTTTTTTTGAATTATTATCTATAAATTGTTTATCTCTAATGTCGCCAGCGATTATCTCAACCTCATTCAGTATTTTTTTATCAACTGTGTCTAACCAGCCCCAGTTATTAAATGAATTATATAAACATAATGCTTTAACTTTATAGTTTTTTTTAACTAATAGTTCCAATAGATGAGATCCAATAAATCCATCGGCACCTGTTAATAATATTTTGTTTTTCACTATTATATTTTTAATTTAGATTTTAACTCATTTATCCAATTTTTCTTAAAAAAAATACTCTTATCATCAATTATATAATCATAAGATGGTTTTCCCATTTCAAGCCTATGAAACTTTAATCCCCATCTTTTTATTTGATTTTTGGTATTTTTAAAACCATAAGCGATAGCCTTTGATCTTTTTTCTTTAAATTTTCCCATATGCCTTGCAGTAAATATTAATATATAAAAATTATTTTCATAAAGCTCATTCACAAACTTTATGTTTTTATGAATTGGTTTAGCGTTTAAATAATCTGAGCCCTTAGTTCTACAAAGGGTATTATCTAAATCAAAACAAATAGTTTTTTTAAATTTTCTCATATTATTTTTCTAGGTATTCATAAACTTTGCTTAAATATTTATCTTTGTTTGCCATATTATTTGTTGCTAAAGAAATTTTTGATTTAATTTTATATTTATCTAAAATATCATTATCAAACAAATTATATTTATATTTAATTTTTATTTTATTTGAAATTTTTGAATATTCCTTATCACTATGTACAAAATTGTTATCACCAGTATATATAAAAGTAACTTTATTTGAATTTAATGACTCATAAATTATACTAGAATAAGGATGGGTTATAACATAATCGGATATTGATAAAATTTGGGATGTACTAAGATTATATTTAAAACTAATAAAATTCTTATTATTTTTTAATTTTTTTAATTGAAAATTAATTTCATTATAGTTCGATATATTCGAGTTAAAGTAATCTTTTTTTGCTTTGTTATTTAAAATGAAATTGAAGTTTTTATATTTCTTTACTAAAAAATTTAAATATTTTAAAAATTCTAAATGTTCTTTGTTTGATAAAATACCATTAAAACCAATTAAATTATCAAATACTCCAACAATTTTTTTATTATTATTAATATTTAATATTCTCTTAAATAATATTTTTTTAATTTTATAATTTGATGCTAGATTTGCGGTCATCAAACCAAAATCTTTATATTGATTAAAATTATTTGTTTCCTTATTGAAATATTCTATAGAAATAGAATTGGAGATAAATGTTGAATAATCCATATAATTATATTGTATTTGATCAACAGCACTTTGATCATTAATCTCACTTGTTAAATTTGGAGTTGAAGAAAAGTAAAAAAATATTGTTTCATCAATATTTTTCCTTTGCATTATTTGTGATGTTACATTTGATGGTAACATTGCTGTTAAAGATTTTTCTACTTTGAAACTATTAAAAAAAATTTCCCAACATATCTTGGTCAAAAAATATCTATATAGTTCTTTATAGCTATTTTGAAATAAAATAATTAGTTTAAATCTCTCTATAAAATACTTTAAATAAAATTTTGATAAATATGATAAAGGTGAAATATTTTTAAAAACATTAATTAAATAAAAAAAATTTAAATCACTATACTTTTTTTGACTTTTTTTAAAAAAACTATCTCTTAATTGTATATCTATTATCGCTAACGATTTTTTTTTTAAATTTTTTCTTAATTTTAAAAAAGATCCTAAATTTTTATTATTAGGTTCTTGATCAAGAATAAAAATATATTTAAAATTTTCTTTAAAATTTTTTTTACATAAGAAAATTGCTATTTCTGGCAAAAATATTAATTTCAGGAAAAAATAAAAGTTTTCAATAAATAAGTATAATTTATTAAACACATAATAAACTTTAGAAATTTTAATTTCACTAGATATATATTTGTTGTCTTTGAGATAATTAAATATATTTAAATCATTAAATAATTTGCAAATATACAAATTATTTAATTTATAGTGAGCCCTAATTTTTTCACTTAAAAACACTGTCCTTAAAATTTCTTCAATATTTACAGTGAGACTTTTTTGTAAAGATTTGTTTATAATTGGATTATTACTTAAACTTTTTGAACTAGTGATTTTATTTGCAATTTTAACGGCTTTATAACCAAGATCTGCCCTATGTTGAAAATTATAAATGTCATTTTTAATATAGTTTATATCATTTAAAAAATTCTTATTTAATTTATCCTTTTTAAAAAAAAAATTTTTTTTATTTTTAAAAAAAAAATTCAGAATTTTAATGTTCTTTTCATAAAAAAAAAAGTTTTTCATTTTTTAAAGCGAACTATATCCACCATCTACAAAAATCGTTTGACCTGTAACATATGATGCCATATCTGAAGCAAAAAATTTGCAGGCTTTCGCAATCTCATCTGCTTTACAAAAATGATCAAGCATTATTTTGCCTAGATATTTATTTAAAAATTTTGGAGACTGTTTTTTTTTGGTTCCTTTAATGTGCCCCAGAATACCCCCAGAACAAATGCAATTAACTCTTATATTATATTTACCATAAAAACTTGCCAACTGTTTTGTGGCTCCAATTACTCCAGATTTTATTACAGGATAAGTGAAATTTTCTTTGATACCTGTTCCTCTATACAATTCAGGATCTTGAGCTAGTGGACCATAAATTGATCCTAATAATAATATTGAACCTTTTTTGTATTTTTTCATTTCTTTAGCTACTAATTTTGCTATCCAAACATAACTGTTTAAATGGAGCTCTATATTGTCTTTGTATAAATTATAATCTGTATTTTCTATAACAGAATTACTCCAGGACTTAGAAATAGGATAACTACAATTAATAAATATGTCTGGTTTACCATTTTCTTTAAAAATTTTTTTTAAATCATTCTTTGATAAATAATTTTTTGTACAATCAAATTTAATGTAGGTAATACCTCTTTTTTTATGATTTAATTTATTTAAATCTATGTCTAGAACTATTATTTTTACTTTTTCTCTACTGTATAATTTAACTAGTTCACTACCAATTAAACCTTTACCTCCCAAGATATAAATATTTTTTTTCATATTTTTTTAATTAAGGACTTAACAATTTTCAAATCTAAATTAGAGTCAATATCAATTGATCTTTCTTGAGGCATTTCATATATTCCAGTTTTTTTTCCTATTAATGTTTTAGATTTGAGTAATCTCTCTCTTTTCCAAATATAAATAGAGGCATTAAGAGAGAATACTTTGGGACTTGTTTGCCTGGATGTATAAAATTTTTTAGTGTTTTTTGATAAAAGAATTTTATTATTTTTCATTTCGACCATATTAAAATATGGATTTTTTTTTGCTTCATAAACTGAAAATAAATTGTCATTATTATTCTTTAAAAATTTTTTAAATGCACGTCTTATATCTTCTATATTTCTTAATGGTGAAGAAATATCTAAATCAATTACGTAATCAAAAACTTTATTAAAATATTTTTCAGATCTTTTTAAAGAGTCTTTTATTACAGGTAATTTTGCAGCTTTATCACTAGCTAATTTCTTTTCTCTTAAGAACCATGAAGAAGCACCATATCTTTGAGCTATTTTCTGAATTTTATGAACATCAGTTGAAACAACTATTTCATCAAATAATTTTGATTTTATTGCTTGTTTAATAGAATAATATATTAGCGGTTTACCTTTTATTTTTGTTAAGTTTTTATTTTTAATGCCTTTAGATCCACCTCTTCCACAAATAGTACATAAAATTTTCATAATTTTCTTTTTATTAACTTTATATTTTTTAATGTTCTATATGCATCTTGATATGAACAAAGTTTTTTTAATTTATTATTAATTAACAGAATAATCTGTTCTTTATATGTATTATCTAATTTAAATTTAATTTTTACCTTCTTTAAATTTGACGAATATATTTTTGTTATAACGTTTCCACTAATAAGGTCAGCTAATAATGAACCTTTATTTGTATCTAAGATTATAAACCGTTTACTTATTAAAGAATAATAATTTAAATTAATATTTATGATAGAATTATTTTTTGTAAAAAAACTTACATTACAATAGTCATCATCTTTTATTTTTAAGCTAGAAAGTTTCCTCATCATTAAATAATTATTTTTTAAATTTCCAAATAAAAATCGTGCATAATCAATTTCGTGTGATAATTCCGATAATATACCCCCACTTAATTTTTTGTCATATGAAGATGTTTTTTTTAGTGGTTGTTTTCTCCAATTAGGCAAATATGAACCACAATATAATTCAGCTGAAATTAACTTTTTTTGCTTCATCCATTTTTTTATAAACATTATTACAGGATGAAGTCTTAAGTTATAGCCAACAAAAATTTTATTTTTTATATTTTTAATACTATTTAATTTTGTGAACAAAGGTTTTTCAACTAGTATTTTTTTATTTTTAAATGTTGAATTAACAATTTTTAAATATTTGTAATGTTTATCTGTAGTTGTTGATATAATAATTATATCTGGATTTATTTTTTTAATTTCATTAATTTTACTTATACTATTCGGTATATTTTTTTGTGACGTATAAATAGTTATATCTTTAATTAAATTTATTTTTTTTAAAATTTTAAAATATTTTCTACCAATAGAACCGTATCCAATAATTAAAACTTTAATTTTTGGCATTAATGAATTCTACCATTCTTGATTTATTTCAGATTGTGCATTTATAAAACTGCCATGATCCCCTATATCCATCCACAGCTCATGTATTGGAAAAACACCTACTCTTTTTTTTTTCTTATATTGTAAATTTATGAAATCATTCATATTCAAAAATTTATTTTTTGGGATTTTATTAACTAAATTCGAATTTAAGACATATATGCCTGCAGATATTTTGAACTCATACATTGGCTTTTCTACTATTATCTCTTTTGAATTATTTCTCTTTCCTATTACACCATAAGGTATCTCTTGATTATAAAATCTTGAACATATTGTAAGACTGTTTTTGTTTTTATTATGAAAATTTAATAAATCTACAAAATTTAGTCTGGTATAGATATCTCCATTAATAATTATAATAGGTTTTTTTCTATATTTTTTTAGTCTAGAAATAGGTCCGGCTGTTCCTAATTTTTTTTTTTCAAAAACAAATTTAATATTTACATCCTCAAATCTTTTATTTTTGATATAATTTACTATTTTGTCTGATAAGTAATTTAGAGAAATTGTAAAATTATAAAAACCTTGATTTTTGAAGGAATTAATTAAAGTTTCAATAATTGTTTCACTACCAATTTTAAGCATAGGTTTAGGAATATTATCTGTAAGTGGAAACATTCTTTTTCCCCTTCCACCTGCTAATATAAATATTTCATTTTCAAATTGTTTTGATTTTTCATAATTTTTTTGATCAATATAAAATAGGGAAATTAATTCCTTTTTATTATTTAAAATTGGCAAAAAATCTATTTGATATTTTTTTATTAAAAAATTCAGTTCTTCAATTGAATTTGATTGATTTGCAAATATGAATTTGTTTTTCAAGTAATTACAAATTTTATTATTTAAATTTTTTTCTTTAATTAATATTCTTCTGATATCTCCATCAGTCAAAACATCTATAACTTTTGATTTTTCAACAACAATGCAAATTTTTTTTTTCTGAAAGTTTGATTTATTTAATACTATAAGTGCATCTTTGATTGATCTATTTTTATTAATTAAAACGTGTTTTAGATTACTTTTTTTGATAAACATTTTTTTAATTATTTAATATTTCTCTTATAAAATTTTGATGTTTTAACAAAGAGTTGTTAATTTTGATATCATAATAATGATCTAAGTATTTTTCAATTTTTTTATTAAAATTATTTATATATATTTTTTTATTTTTATAAGAATTTATTGCTAATAATAAATCACTAAAACTGTAAATTATATCCCCAGGTATAACCTTTTTAAATGGTTCTACAAATCCTCTAGATTTATCAAACCGTTTTAGGTCTGGAAATATTATTATTTGAGGTTTTTTTAAAATTGCAGCCTCGGTTGATAGAGTGCTACAATCTGTACAAAATATATCACATTCACATAACATTTCATTTGTATCAAATAAAGGATATGTTTTACTAGAAACAAATTTAATTCTATCTTTATTAATTAATTTTATATTTTCAGACAAAATATGATTATTAAAAAAAAAATACATATTATTTTTCTTTAAATATGAATTAAATTTATTCAGATCAAATTTTTTTAGATTTAGTAATGGTAGATCATATTTGTATGGTCTCCATGTAGGAGCATAAAAAATTATTTTAGAATTTTTGTTTATTTTTTTTTGATAAAATTTAGAGATTTTTTTTTGCTCAAAAAATTTTTTTACTTTATCTTTTTTGAAAAATAAGTCATTTTTTGGATTACCTAATAATTTTATTTTTTCAACATCAATTTTAAATTGTCTCTGACCAATGTTCTTAGCGGAATATTTGCTTGTAAAAGAAATATAATCAAAATTAATCTTAAGTGGATGATTTTTTTTTTTATTAATTAATTTTGGCCCACTTCCATGACCTACACAAATTTTTTTAACTCTCTTGTCCTTTTTTAAAAGATTGCAAAAATCAAAATGATCATCTCCTGAATTGATAACTACTTTTGCCAAGAAGATTATTTTTAAAAAATGAAAAGGTTTTAAAATAGAAAAGAATTGTAAGTTTTTTTTTAAAAGGTGTACTTTTATTTTTTTACTTTTTGTCCACCAATATGTATCAAAATTTTTTTTAGATAAATATTCAAATAAAAATTTTGGTCCGCCTCCGTATCTATATGGTGAGTTGGTCGAAAAAATTACAATTTTTTTTGGTTTAATAATTTTTTTAAAAGGGTATAAAAAAAAGAATAAAATTAATTTAGATAATTTTATCATATAAAACTTATACAAAATAAGATTTAAAAAGATACTTT
>MDTG01003548.1_pt1 | contig 16656 bp, 15 predicted proteins | sample 811421 | NCBI WGS metagenome assembly MDTG01 (sample SAMN05326645, study PRJNA326480) | marine metagenome | isolation source: seawater | place: Pacific Ocean: South East | collected 2011
TCTTCTTCTTGTTCTTCATTATCTAGATTTTCTGGATCATCCATTGTTGATATTATATATAATATTAATGTTAAATATTTTTATTTAATCAATTTTTATATTAAATTTAAATAAATATTTTTATTTATTAGTATTCCAAGTATAGTCACAATGACTACATAAATAAATGTATTTCATATTAATATGATCATGACGAATAAAAATTATTTCTCTATTATTAATATCAAAATCATCGGTATTAGATTGACACATTTGATTGGGACATTTAATATAATTAATTCTAGGTAATGTATTATCTAATTTTGTATATTTATTGATAAATTTATTATAATTAGGTTCTGTTTTATTAATTGTTTCTTTAATAACACATTTGTTCATATTAATTAAATTACTATCATCATTTCCACAGTTTCTACAATAATATAAAATACTGTTATCATCATCATCATTTATTTTAATATAAAACATATTATTACAATTATTACAAAAATGCATTATATATATATCTAATTAATATTTATATTATAAATATATCAATTTTTTGAAAAGTTAATTTTAGTAAAATTAGTTTTTAATGATGATGTATTTATTAGTGATGTTAAATTATATGTAGATACATACAAGGTAGTGCTTTTATTTTTATATTTTTTATCCATATCTTCAATTAAATTTAATATATTATTATAATTTGAGTTAAATGTGAATTTGATAATATCACTAAATAAATAAATTGTATAAAAATGATTATTAGATTCTTTTATTTTGTATATGATTTTTTGATTATGTTTTGTATTATCTTTTGTAATATCATTTTCAATATCTTTTAAATATTCTATTTGTTTAATTATAGAAAATTCTATATTTTTATAACTAATAAATTCATTATATAAATCAATATTTTTATTGGGTTGATTTATTCCAGGCTCATTTAATAATGGTGTTTCATTTAAAACTGTAACCAATGTTAATAAAATACTTCTTATTGTTTGACATGAGCTCCAACCTTCACCATTCCATGTATTTAATATTGATAAACATACTTTTCCGTTGTTTGCATATGTATAAAGATTAGGATTAAATCGTGTAGAACCATCATTTGTTAAATATATAACTTCAGGAGGTTGAAAAGGATAATTATATGGAAATATAAACTTAAAAAAATAATATCCATAAGAATATGGAGTATTTTCTGGACCTATAATCATAGCATATCCAATTAGAACATTATTTTCATCATGTTTATAATAAATATTTTCTTCATTTAATGGATTTGTTATCAAAGATTTAGCATCAATGGCTAATCTTTTTATTGTTTCCTTACTTATATTCATTATTCGTAATAATACTGAAATAATATTTTTAATTAACTTTTAAAAATATTATAAAATTGAAATAAAAATATATTAATATATATAAGTAAAATATATGAAAAACATATCATCATCCGGTAACACAAATTCATCACAAAAATTGGATGAATTTTTAAAAAATAACAAGTCAGAAAAGGGAAACATAACGCATACAAGAATAGGCAACAAAGATTTAACAATTTATGGTGGTAGTTATACTGTTAATGATAATGAAGAATTTTTAAATATTTATTATAACCATGTTTTTGTTAATAAAAATAGTGAATATTTAACAGAAAAACAATTAATTGATGATGGACCATTATTGGTTGATATAGATTTTAGATATGATGTTTCTATTAATAGTAAACAACACTCTAAAGAACATATTGAAGATTTATTATCATTATATTGTACCAAATTAAGCGAAATGTATAATATTAATGATAATTCATATATTAATGTATATGTATTAGAAAAATCTAGTGTAAATGTTTTAGATGATAAAACCAAAGATGGTATTCATTTAATTTTTACATTAAAAATGCCAAAAGCACATCAATGTGTATTAAGGAAAAAAATAATAAATGAGATTGGTAATGTTTGGGATAATTTACCAAATACCAATAGTTTTGCAGATGTTTTTGATGAAGGTGTTACAAAAGGTTTTGTAAATTGGCAATTGTATGGTTCTAAGAAACCAGGTCATAAACCATATTTACTAAAATACTTTTATACATTAACATATACAAATGATGATGGCTGGGCAATAAAAGAAAATAATACTAATATTAATATTAAAGAACATATATCTTATTTATCAGCAAGATACAATAATCATAATAAATTTGAAGTTAAAGATAATTCATTCTTAATTGATGCAATTGAAAAAGAGAATAAAGAATTGAATAATAAGACTTCTAATAAAGAAGTCAAAATTAGCTTATTAAATAAAATTAATATTGATGAATATGATTTTTCTAAAATAGATAATCAAGCACAATTAGATAATCTTTTAGAAAATTTCTTAGAAAACTTATTGCATCATGAGTATGAATATAAAGAAATTAATGATTTTGTTATGATTCTTCCTGAAGATTATTTTGGGGATGGTTCATATTCAAAATGGATTAGAGTTGGATGGGCTCTTAAAAATACACATGAAAAAATGTTTTTAACTTGGATGAAATTTAGTTCTAAATCAAGCTCTTTTAATTTTAGAGATATTCCAGAATATTATCAAATGTGGAAAACATTTGATAAAAATAATAACGATGGTTTAACTTCGAAATCGATTATGTATTGGGCTAAAAATGATAATTATGCAAAATATAAAGACATTCGTGAAACTACAGTAACGTATTATATTGATTCAACAGTAGATTCAGTTATAAGACATGAGAAAGTAGGTGAATTTGATTTAGCAGTTGTTTTATACCAATTATTTAAAGATGATTTTATATGTGTAAGCATTAAAAATAATATTTGGTATGAATACAAAGATAATAAATGGTATGAAATTGATTCAGGCAACACATTAAGACTTATGATATCTAAAAAAATGCATGATATATACTTAAAAAAGGCAAATAGTTTAGTAGAGACTATTACTAAATTAGAAAATAATGATCAAAATGCAGATAATTTACGCACTAAATCGGGTAAATTAGGTGATATTTGTGTTTTGTTAAAAACAACAAGTTGGAAAAATAATATTATGAAAGAAGCAAAAGAGTTGTTTTATGACAAAGACTTTTTGAATAAATTAGATTCAAATCAATATTTACTATGTTTCAATAATTATGTTATTGATTTTAAAGAAAAAACATATAGAAAAGGCAGACCTGATGATTTTATATCAAAATCTACTAATATAGATTATATTCCATTTAATAAATTAACAGGTAATTCTCAAATTAATAAAAATATTCCTTATAGTCAAATAATTCAAGAGATTAATGAGTTCTTTCAACAACTTTTTCCAGTGAAAGAACTTGAAGACTATATGTGGGATCATGTTGCTTCCATCTTAATTGGAACAAATGAAAATCAAACATTTAATATTTATACAGGAAGTGGCTGTAATGGCAAATCAAAATTAGTTGAATTATTAAGTAAAGGTCTAGGTGATTATAAACAAACTGCTCCAATTACTATGGTTACGCAAAAAAGAAATTCTGTTGGTGCTACTTCATCCGAAATTGTTCAATTACAAGGTGTAAGATATGCAGTTATGCAAGAACCGAGTAAAGGAGATAAAATTAATGAAGGTATATTAAAAGAATTAACTGGTGGAGATCCTGTTCAAGGAAGAGCATTGTTTAAGGAACCTGTTACTTTTATTCCACAATTTAAACTTGTTGTATGTTCAAATGTGTTATTTGATATTGGTTCAAATGATGATGGAACATGGAGAAGGATTAGATTATGCGATTTTATGTCAAAATTCAATGATGCTCCATATGAAAATGAAGATGCTTTTCCAAAAGAAAATTATCCATATCAATATGCTATTGATAGAAAGATAGATGAAAAGTTTGAATATTGGGCACCTGTTTTAATGTCAATGTTGGTTGAAAAGGCATTTATTAAACAGGGACATGTTAAAGATTCTAATATTGTATTAGCAGGAAGTGATAAATATAGGGAAGGACAAGATTATTTAACTGAATTTGCTAAAGATAAAATTGTACGTCGTAGAGATTCTAAAATTAAGAAGACTGAAATTCTTGAAGAGTTTAAAAATTGGTATATTATGCACTATGGAAGAAATAATTTACCCAATGGCAAAGAAATCACTGAGTATATGGATAAAAAATATGGAAAATGTAATAGAGGTAAATGGTTTAATGTTGAAATTAAATATGATGATGAAAGCGAAGATGAAGATGATAATGAGGATTTTGTTAGAGATGAAACCAATAACTAGATTTTATTTATAAAATAATTTTAATTTAAAAATATTATTAAAATTATTATTAAAATTATTAATTCATTTATAATTATAAATTTTTTTATAATTCATATTAGTTTATTCATTAATAATATATGGATAACTTATCACTTCATCTCTCAAATTATTATATTCTAAAATATAAATATATGCGTTATGTATATAATATAATATATATGGTAAAATAAATGGTAATATTAAATATAATATAATAAGTGTTGTTAAATATTTATTTTTATAGCCTTCTTCTCTCAAATAATTAGAAAAAATTAAATACAATACAAATATGCTATAAAAAACAATTAATATAAAAAAATGAATATTTTTATAAAATTCGTAATTTTTTTGTTGATAACTATCTTTTCTATTATCCATATACAGATTTTGTTTGTATGTATCTATCTTGTTTTTAATTTTTCCTAATTGTTTAAATTTTTCACTAATTATTGCTCTTAAAGATGATTTATAATTAAATAAACTTCTATAACTACTTAAATAAGATTCCATATATGATTTAAGTCTGTTTATATCTTGTCTCTCTTGTTCAATATAACTATCTATTGTATTTGAAACATTATTTGAACAGTCCGTTTCAAAATTATTAGAGTCTTTAAAAGCTTTATGTCTTGCTATTATTGCATCTTCTATAATTTTAATTGTATCTATATTATTAGTAACCTTTGGTTGAATTGCTTTCCATGCTTTTTTTTTTTCACTCATAGGTATAGGATCACCTGTAGTTATTGCAGAAAGCAGTTTCGTATCTACTTTATTTAATGAATTTGGAAATAAACTTGTTACACCCTGTAAAACAGATTTTTGTGCTACAGTTTCTAGTTCTGCCATATTTTGTTTGACATCTTCTTTTGATGAACAATCTTCTGACATATTAAATATTATTAACTTATATTAATAATATAAAATATTAATAATGTAAAATATTAATAATATAAAATTAAAATTTATTTAGAGTACTTTTATTTAAGCTTTCTACTAATATTTGTGTATTAAATGCATCTACGTGTTTTTCATTAGTAATAAATGGTTCAATATTATTCATATTATCACTATAATTATGTGGTTCTATTACCTTAGATTTTGAGTTATAATTATAATTGTTTAAATTTTCAAAATAATTACCAAAATTTTCTGATAATACACATTTATTTTTAAGATTATCATAAACCATTGATGCATCACAACATTCATCACCTATACATGTAATTCCAAATCCTTTTAATGGACTTCCTTTTTTCTCTAATAATCCTTTCTTTTGTAATTGCGCAGCTTGTCTATCATAAGGAACTCTAAATTTATCAAATTCTTTATTGTCTCTCATTTTTAATAAATATATTCTATATAATACATAAAAACCTCCTAAAACTATTATTGTTGTTGCAAATATTGTTGTTAAATTATTGCTCAAAAATTCTAATCTGTTTAATATTATTATTGGAAACATTAACAATACTATAGCTACTACAATTTTTAGTAAAAAAATGTATTCTTTGTATGCTTTTGTGTAATAAGTATTTATTTGTGTTTTTCTTAATTTATTTTTATTATCTTGGTCTAATTCTTCATAAACTTTTTCAATATTTGTATTATTTCCTTCATTGATTAAATAATCCATAATAAGTTTATTTAAAATACTGTCTTCTTGTAATAAATATTCTGTATCTTGAAATAATTTTCTTTTATTTATAGCTTCTTTAATTGCTTGTTTTTTATCCTCTAAACTTCCTCTGTAATCTTGTAAAATGTCTTGCAAATTTTCTAAATCTTGTATTTGTTCTTGTGTAAATCCCGATTGTGGTTGAGGAGTATTTCCTGTAAAAGGTTCCATATTAATATTAGTCTCTAAAAAACCTTCGAACAAATTTGTAAAACTATCTTTTCCTATAATCTTATTAACTTGATCTAATTGATTTTGATTATCCATAGCACTTGCAATTGGATTAAGAGTACTTTCCTTTGCCATATCGGCTGTCTTCTCTATTATCTCTCCTGCTTCTGTAGCTTTACCTGCTGCGTCTGTAGCTTCACCTGCTGCTTCTGTAGCTTTACCTGCCGCTTCTGTAGCTTCACCTGATGCTTTTTTAGCTTTACCTGCTTCTTCTATAGCTTCACCTGATGCTTTTTTAGCTTTACCTGCTACGGCGAGTACATTCTTTGCTGATTGATTCGCTGTTTCTTCTGATTCTTTAATTAAATTTTTTAATCCATTAATTTCTTTAGTTTCTTCACTTATTTCTTCTGTTGTTTTAGCAAGATGTAATTCTGCTTTTTGCAATTTTTGTATTGCTTTTGTATATGCTTGAGTATCTTGCATTCCTTTTTTTTTTAATCTTTCTACTTGTGATTGCAGGTTTGCTAATTGTTGTGAATTACGTCTTTTCTCTCTCAATAACTTAAGGCGATCTTCTCTCTCTTTTTTCTGCCTGCGCAATTCTGCTAGCCGGAGTCGTTTCCTATGATTATTCCAGAAAAAACCTTCTATTATATTATTATATGAATCATCTTCATTAATTTTATTATTATCTAAAAAATAATCTATTATATTAATCATAATTAAGATATTATTATATTAATAATATATTAAAATATGCATTAAAATATGCATTAAAATATGCATTAAAATATCTTACCTAAATAATTATTAGTATTTATTTATTTAAATTTCTTAAAATTATCAATAATATTAAAATAGATATTCCAGCACTAAAAGACCATATATATAATTGTAAATTGTTACTTTCACTTTTTTTTATTGAATCTTCTAATCGTGCATCAATAGTTGATTTATTTTTTATATAACTTCCTACATTATTATAACTTATATCTGTTGTTCCACCTAATGGATTAACATAAAATAAATTTGTAGATGACATATTATTAATATAATAGATTATAATATTATATTAATACTTTTATTATATTAAAAATATACAAAAAATTATGTTTTAATAAATAAATGTATTGCATATACTAAAGCAGCTATTCCTATAAAATAAAAAAATATAACACTATCTGGTATTAATCCTGGTATAAATTTATATAATACTAAAATTATAAATGTTATTATCATAATTAAACTCAAAATTGTATATACTAAATTTCTTCTATTAAATTCCAACATTGAATCTTCAATAACACCTTCTACATTTTTTGTGTCTTTTTCTAAATTATGGAATTTCTTTAATAATGGTGTAAAACTTATATCATTTCCTTGAAATTGCATTGTATTATAATATTTTTTTCCTGGTTTAAGCTCACTATATAATGTTGTTGATTCTGAAGTTCCATAATCAACATTTAAATAACTTGCTAATCCAGCTAATCTTTGATTTATTGAAGTATAATTATTTTGTATATTATCATAATTTCTGTTAGCAATAGAGTTATAAACATTATTGTATTGAGATTTTAAATAATTAACTTCATCTAATAAAAAGTCCTTAAAAGTAAATTTATTTTGATTTTTATAAAAAAAGTCTTCACTAACAAAACCCTGACCATTATAAGTCAACCCAACATATGGAATTTTTTTATCTTTGTTTCCAACACAATCCACTTGGATATTTAAATTTTCATTGCTCATATCATTATATAACATACAATCGTGTGTTCCATTAATGTCTCCACTAATAGTAAAAAAATCACAATTTGCTTCTCTGCAAAGATTTTCACAACTTGGTAAAGCAGGTGTATTATTTTGAATTAGAGTTGACTTATTTAAGTCACTTGATAGTGAACTAGGAATATTATAAAATTGTGTAATTTTAGATTTACATATATTTAAATAGTTGTTAAATGGTTCTATATTAAAATTATTAATTGTACTATTATTACTGAAATATAATATGTATATACTTATTGATAATAAAAGAATAATTAGAACTATTTTTCCTGTATTTTTAGATTTTAAATTTTTTTTATATTTCATAATATACTTATACTATATTATGAAAAAATATTTATCATTATACTATTTCTAAACTTTTATTGAATTATTTTTTATTATTTTTTATTATTTTTTATTAGTTAATATATTGTATACTATATATATTAATGTTACTATTAATATTAATAATAAATTGTTAATATTTTTATTTAATATACCAGTTGTTAATAATAATACAATAATAAATAAATAAATAAAATTTATTATGCTACTCATATTAATATTATTCATAAATCCAGAATCAAAAACTCCGATACCTATTGGTTTTTTGTTTGTATTATTATTCTTAATATTTCCTAAATTATTATAAAATATATAATCTTCTTGTGATTCTGTATTAGTAGTTTCTATAGAACTACAATTTTTGTTTATGCAACCAATATATTCTTTTTCATCATTTATACAAGATAATTCATTTTTATTTATGGTTTTTGTATCAGTATTATTTACTATATTTTTTTTATTATCTTCAATCACTTTTTGCTGATTAATATCGAAATTATTTTCAGTGCTTAAAAAATAAGTTTCTTTTTGTTTAACCATTTTATTATTAATATTTATATATATTAATTTTATTTCTTTCTACTATAAAAATAAATAACAAAAACAATTATTAATGTCAAAATAATATTTTCTGAAAGTTTTAAATTCTTTAAATATTTTGTATCAAATAATTTACCATTATTAGCTCCATCTAAACCAAGTAAATTTTTAAGATTTTTTTTTTCTTCTTGGATTTGTTTTTCAATTTGTTCTAATTTTAATGTATCATGTCTTGTAATAATTTCTATATCTGAAATATCTTTTGAAATAGCGTCTAATTGATTAAAAAAAATATCATATTTTGTTTTTAACATATTTAATGCTTCAATATATTTATTTTTAAAAGTAGAATTAGGTTCTACTAATTGTGAACACAAATATTGTCTAAAATTTTCTTTAATAGATGATAATAAATTTTCTGTATTTTCTGTATTTTTTAAATTATCTTCATAAAATTGTAAATAATCTTCATATTTTCCTTGAACATCGAAGTTATTATCTGCATATGTGTTAAATTCATTATTATTTATTAAACTTCTTTTATAAAGTGCAAAATAGTTTTTTTTACCATAAAATCTAATAGAATCATCTACAATATGTTTAAAACAACCTTTTGTACTATCCAATGTATTAGTTCCAAAATTAATTGAACTTAAATCATCATTGGTTGTTTGACCTGGATTATTATTAGAATCTTTGATAAATAATTTATTAACAATATCTGTAAAAGGTTGAACTAGATTTTTTATATCACTAAATTCACATGAACCTTTGGTTTTTGGTATATAGCATCTATATTTCAATCTTAAAGGATCAGAATCACTTAAATCTGATACAAAAAAAAAATCTTGGTTTTTTTTTTCTGCTTCATCTTCACATTGTTTTAATGAACCGTCTTCCTTTATTTCTTGATTTTCAATTATATCAAAATAATTACTCAATGAAGCATCAAGTATTGATGGTGATATCATATAACAATATTCTTCAGATTCGAAAGGAAATATATTATTAGTCATATTAATATAGTATAATTAATATAAAATAATATAATAATTTTATATTAAATATAATATTATTCAATATAAAATTATTATTAATAATTATAATTTACATACTCTATAATAAGTACTATTTATAGTTGTTCTACTTTTACGATCAATTTTAACTATATTATCTGGACGAACTCCAATTACCAAACAAACAGGATCAAAATATGATATTTCCGGTAATTCGCTATTTTCTGATATATTATATTTAATTTTAAATTCTTCTGTTTCTTTAGTATTTAAAATGCTATGTTTTGGTACAAGTTCATGTTTTAATATGTTAAACTGTAAACATTTAATATATATTAAAGATATGTATATATTTTCTTCAATCCATATATCTTTAATTGTTTGAATTAATGTATCATTTGGTTGGTCTTTTAAAATAATTATTAAATCGTCATTTTTTGATAAAATATTTTCTAAATGAAATAAATCTTCAAAAATATTATATATATTTTGTGGTTTAATTTGTTTGCTTGTAAAATATTTCACATAAATTTTTTTTTTATTATTTTCAAATAACATATCTAATTGATCATTTTCACTTAAAATACCTATTTCACTAATACCAAAATTATTATATTGACTAATATCAAAGCCACGTGTTTCTAATATTTCTAATAAATTTTTTCTTGAATTATATATTTGAACAATATGACTATTACTAGTATTCATATTTATATTAATTATATATTAATATATAGACTTAAATTGTTTTTCAATTTTTAATCAAATAATAAAAATATTATTTATATTATTTATATTATTTATATTATTTATATTATTACTGATTTATTATATCAAAAGCGATAGTTTTTTTATTTCCTTCAGAAGAAGAATTATTATTGTCTTCATCATTATTATCTTCTTTTGATGAAAATGCATCACCATAATCTCTCTCACTTTTATCTAATTCGTTTTCTTTGTTTCCAGGAAGTATACTAGCAATTGGACTTAAACTTTTACTTAAATTATCTTTTAATGATTCAATACCATCAGTTAATGTTTTTGTTCCTTCATTAAATTTATTACTTATTGTATTAGTTAATTCATCGGCAGCTTTATTTTCTACACTTTGAATTCCAACATCATCATCTTCTTCTATTTTTTCTCCAATACTAATTGGTGGTTTATCTTCTTCCTCATCACTACTTAATTCTTGTCGCGCGGCTTCTTCAGATTTTTCTATTGCAATTTTTCTTACTCTATTTAATCTTGCTTTTAAACTATCATCTGTTTCACTATAAACACTTTCTTCATCTTCATCTATACTATCTTGCATATCTAATTTTTCCCTCAGCAAATTTTCATCTACATCTTCTAAATTTTTATCATTTATCATATTTTGAATTGTTTTTTGATTAAAATTTTTTAACACTTCTATAACATTTTCAAAATTCATATTTGTAAGTTGGTTAATATTTTCATCTGTAATAATTCTCATTTGCACATTTAATACTAATAATTCTTGCATTAATAATTTAAATGCATATGGAATTTTAACAATGCTGAAGCTACGTCCATATTTTGTAATAACTTCAATATTAGGTTCATTTTCTAAATTGTTGCTAAATTTAACAGGTCCGTCAGCATATGGACTAATAAATAAATTACGAGATTCATTATAAATAGCTACAGTACCACTATTATTACATATTGCCATATAATATTTATCTCCTCTTTCTAACATTGATTCTTCTAAAAATTTAGTTATTCCGTGTGAAATTAAACAATCACGTTCCATTTCTCCAATACGTAATCCTCCATCATTTGCACGACCTTGAACTGTTTGTCTTGTTAATACAGTACGTGGTCCTTTTGCACGGTAATTTATTTTATCTTTTACCATATGTTTCAATCTCATATAATAACAAGGTCCAATGAATATTTCTGCCTGTAGTTGTTCTCCTGTTTCGCCATTATATAATAATTCATTTCCACTCGAATTATAACCAATATTTTTTAATAGGTTTCCATATGTTTTGTGTTTTGGTCCTTTATTTATAAACGCAGTACAATCTCCAAAACCTCCATATAAAGCACACGTTTTACCCATTAATGTTTCAACTAATTGACCAATTGTCATACGACTGGGTAATGCATGGGGATTTATTATTAAATCTGGTCTAATTCCATTTTCAGTAAATGGCATATTTTCTTCTGGAATAATTAATCCAACTGTACCTTTTTGTCCGCATCTACTACAAAATTTATCACCCATTGCAGGGATTCTCTCTTCGCGAATTCTAACTTTTGCAATTCTGTATCCTTCTTCTCCTTCTGTAATGAAAGATTTATCTACAAATCCTAATTGTCCTTTTTTGGGAAAAATAGATGAGTCAATATATTTATCAGGGTTGGATAAATTATTTGTAACTTTACCTATAATTACTTTTTTATCATCTAATTGTGTATTTTCTTTTATTAGGCCATTATCTTGTAAGTTTGAATAATCATAACCTGGCTTTTTATTTATAACATTTTCATTTTCAATATTAACAAATTTAGTATCAACATTTGTTCCTGATATTTTTGAAGTTTCTTCTCTCGATTCATACATATTTAAATATGTGGTATTAAACATTCCACGTTTAATTGAACCTTCATTAAATAAAATAGAATCTTCTACATTATATCCACCATAACATCCTATGGCAACAATAGCATTTATACCATATGGATGTTCTTCATTGTAAATATATTTTAAATATCTGCTCTTAACTAGAGGAATTTGTCCATTGTTTAAAACAACCCCCATTTTATCAATTCTATATTGATAATTAGTATGATATAAACTGACACCTTGTTTGCTTTGTCCGCAAGAAAATAAATCTCTAGGTAATTGATTATTTTCAGGGAATACAATTTGATTTCCCATAATACCCAATAATAATGATGGATGAATTTCTAAATGAGTTGTAAATTTTGTAATATTTTCTTCATTTATTGAAATTAAAGATGATTCGGTTTCGGATGTATCTAAATAATCTATAATCCCTGCTTTACTCAATAATGTTTCTAATATTTGATTTTGGTTTTCTAACATTTTTTCTTGGTTTTTTATATTAATACTTAACTCACTTGTTTTGTATAAACTATTTGCAGTGAAAAATATATTATTATTTTCTACAAATTTTGAATAATTATTATTTTCTATTACTGAATCTTTGAAATTATTGAATCCTACAAGTAATTGATAATAATTGAAATTTTTTGAATTTAAAATATCTTTAATTTTAGAATTATGAAAACTTGGAACACTATTTTTTACATAATAACATGGTCTACATAATCTTCCAGCATCACTAAATATATATATAATATTATCATGTATAGACCAGCTTATACTTGTAAATATAGGTATTAATCCCAATCTTCTAAAGTTCTTTAACAAATCTAAACTTTCAACAGGACTATTTGTAATACCTATCCAAGAACCATTTACAAAAACTTTTGTAGATTGTGAAATATAATCTATATTACATTCACTTAAAAATTCTACAAATATGACACTATGTAATAATTCTATTAAATTTTTACTTGAATAACCACTAGTAATATGTGTACCAAGAGCCATATGTTTGTGTAATCCAACATTTCCACCATCGGGTGTATCAACTGGATCAATTATTCCCCATTGTGAAGAATGTAATAATCGTGGACCAATTACTTTTGCACTAGAATCTAATGGTAGATTTAATTTTCTTAAATGTGACATAAATGAATTATATGATAAACGATTAAGATCTTGAATTACTTCTGGTCGATGTGTATGTTCTTGAGAACCCCATGAACCTTTAAATGCTTTTTTAAATCCGCTTTCTAATATACGTTCTTTAAAATATTCCAAATAATTATTTTCAAATAATGATGGGAAATTATTTTGATATATACCTTGCTTATAATAATATTCTTTGTCTAATCTTTGATATATATGCTTTTGTTGTAAAGTATAATATTCTTTAAATAAATCAAAAATGAGAGAACCTGATAATTCAACTCGTTTAAATTTAAATGAGTCTCTATCAGTAGCAGGTTCATCTTTTTTAAACACCTTTAATAATTTTAAAACCATAAATCCTAAATAATATGCTTTCTCTTTAAAATTGTTTTCTCCAATATGTGGTAAGAAATAATCCATTAATATTTCTAATACATGAACAACAGTTTTACCCTTTGTTAATGTTGCAATATATTTTATTGCTAGTTCTTGATTAAATATTCCACCAGCATCATGAATACTTGGTATAAATAAATCTATAAAATCTTCATATTTTTCCATGTCTAATAAACAGTGTTGTATAATATCTTTATCAGATAAAACCCCCAATGCTCTCATTAAAATAAATAAAGGAACTGGTTTTCTAACATTTGGAACATTAACAACAATATTATTATTGCTATATTTAACAGATGGACTTACTATTCTTATTGATAAAGTACGAATTGGTTTTGACGCATCTTCAGATACAGATCTTATTTCTGCAGAATGACTATAAAGTTCATTATAATTATCTTTTATATATACCATATTATCGGCAAATTTTTCTTGACAAATCAATACTTTTTCTTTACCATCTATAATAAAATAACCTCCTCTATCATTTTTACATTCACCCATAGTAAATTTGACTCTTGGTTCTAGTTTATTTAAAACACATAAGTCTGAATTTATCATTATGGGGAATTTTCCTAGATATATATTCTCAAATAAGGCTTCTGTTTTTTCAAATTTATCATCTGAATTTTTTATGTTATATTCAACTACTATATCCACATGCAATGTGGTGCCATATGTCATATTTCTTAATCTTGCTTCATTTGGAAACATATAATGAGTTCTTGATTCGTCAAAAATTATTGGTTTACCAAAATGAAGTCTATTTCCTTCTTTTCCGCCTATATATATATTTGCCTGTAAATTATATTCTTTTGTTTCTGGATCTTGCTCTTTTAAAATTTTGATAGGATTTTTCTCTTTAAATATATTATAAATTTTATTATTAAAAAAATCATTAAATGAGTCTAAATGATGTCTAACTAAAATATTTGGATTGTCATTAAAAAATTTGTCAATTATATTCCAACTTATATTTTCATAATCACTTAAATTCATATTATATCTTATTATAATTATAGTATAAATTTAATTCTTATATTTTTTAATAACTAATAAATATAGGAATTAGAAAATTTTATTAAATATTATGAATTAATTATCTTTTTTATAATTATTTTTACATTGTTAATGTTCCTGAATATGTAACAATTATTAAACCCAAAATAACAAATAATAATAAAATTGGTAATAAAACTAAAAACCACGATACTTCTTTATATCCTGCTTTACATAAGCAATTTAATATGAAAGTCCAAAATAATATATATATTGCCTTAAATACAAACATGACAAAAGTATTTGGAATATAACATTCATACGCTCCAACGCAATATTTTGTGGTATTGCCAAAGTTTTGAACCGCGATTACAATAAAAGCAAAGACAGAAATTAATAAATAAATAAAAGCCGGTGTGCAAAGATTTTTAAAGTCTTTTCTATATTTATCAAAATAGTTAACCATTTGTATTTATAAAAGAATAATAAAAAAAAATTATAATAAATTATTATAAACTATCATAAATTATTATAAACTATCATGGATAATTAGTTACTCCTGCAAATGCATTATTATTAGTGTACCCATTCATTGTGTTACTTAATGATGAACCTACATATTCTAATTGTTCTCCAATATGATTTGCTGGATTAAATTCAGGACCACCACCTTTCATTTTACAACCATATTGAATTCTATTGAATTTTTTATTTTTTGAATTATTTTTTTTTCCTAAATTTTTAATTCTTAATTTAATATTATTTTTTTGTTTATTGGTTTTTTTCTTTGCAGATTTATTTCTATAAGTTTTTTTATTTCTCTTTGTTTTTGCCATATACATAAATAAATATATAATATTATTCAAAAATTATAACATATATATATTTAACATTAATAAATTATTCAATATCTACATGTGTTAGCATGTGTCTACGACAACAATATTTATTTAATTGTAATACATCTAAAACTTCGCCTTCTGGTGTTTTATCTTTATTATCTTCAGTTAAATAAACAACTTTATCTAATTCTAAATCAGCATTTATTTTCTTTTTTTGAACTTCTTTTACATAATAACGATATTTATCTGCTAATACTTTTCCACAAGTAAAACATTTAACAGGAATAATCATTTTTATTTATTATTATTCAATATTATTTATATTGAAAAATAATATTAAATAATCAATTTTATACATTTTAATATTTTTTAAATTATATAATTATCACTCGTACTTTTCTTTTTCTTTTTCTTTTTCTTTATATCCTTCATAAACAGCTACTCTATTTAAATTTCCACTAAATCCACTATTATCAAATAAATTTATATTGAAAAAATTTATAACCATTGAACTAATAATTACTAAGATTAATACTAATCCTAAAATTGGTAAATATTCTTTAATTGTTGAAACTGCCATAATTTATTATATTAATAGAAAATATTTTATTTATTATATATATTATATATATTATATATAATGTCTACTCAAGTACCTAAAGGCGAAAAAATCATAACATCTATTTTCAGTAATTTAAAAAGAAAAAATTTAAAAAAATTTATTAAAATGTCAGATAAAGAATATTTAGATTATTTAAAACAAGAACTAACAAAATTAGGTTTATTTGTCAATACCAATTCACAAGAATATCAATCTTTTAATAATTTAAAACAACTAAA
>MDTG01277408.1_pt1 | contig 16655 bp, 6 predicted proteins | sample 811421 | NCBI WGS metagenome assembly MDTG01 (sample SAMN05326645, study PRJNA326480) | marine metagenome | isolation source: seawater | place: Pacific Ocean: South East | collected 2011
AAAAAGTATTTATATCTACAGATAATACATACAACGCTCTTTACTCTAGGGTTAAAAATCAAAAGGGTGGAGATAAAGTAGTTGAAGAGATAAAAGTTAAAGCAAGAATACTTTATTCTTCTAGTACTGCAAGAGAAAATTCAGAAAATGAAATACTTGGAGTTGATGTTCCTGATGACCATATAAGAATAAAAGTTAATGAAGAAGGTTATAATTTTATTAGACAGGCATCTGACGTTGAAATAGATGGAGAATTATTTGAAATAGTATCAGACGCTTCTAAGGTTGGATTATTTTCTGTAAAATATTATAGTATATTACTTCAAAGAAGGGGTTAATCATGAAGATTAGAATTAATAATAACGCCCTTAAGAAAATAGAAAACTCTCAAGTAGCTCCTATTGTTCATGCAGAAGCAAGAAAAAAAATAGAAAAATCATTGAAAGAAGCTCAGAGAGAAATGTTGCAACAATTTGAAAATCATCCTGTAACTCAAGAAATTGATATGGGGCCAGACGGTTATAATTCTAGCGGAACTCTTGGTGGTTATGGAAATTTATATTCATTTATTGGGTTTGAAGAAGGTATGGATCCTGTTGCTCCAATAAGAAATTTATTAAAAAAAGTTCTAAAAATTAGAAACGCTCCAAACAGTCACAAGTCAATGATAACAAATTTTATCATAGAGCTTCCATCTAAAGAAGAAATTTTTGCAGCTACCCCAAACCCTTGGGCTTCAGGCAGAAGCTGGGCTGAAGGAATAGAAAAAGGGATATCTGGATTGGGACAATACTTGAACACTCAGTCTTTCTCTAGTAGATCTGGCGAAGGTATTCAAGCAAATAAAAAGATAAGAGGGGGAGGTTTTTCCAATACAAAGTATTTGAGCGAAATACTAAACGACCTAAGAAGGAATATACTTAGTAAAGTAAAATGAAAGCGGGATTTGATCATGAGTTATTATCTAGCTTCTATCTTTGGTTTGATGATAGATTAAATTACTTTGCGGAAGCTTATAAAGATCCTGTTCAACATACATTTCAACAAGTTGATTCTATAGATATACCTTCAAACTATTTAGCTTATTATAGCCCTTACAGACAATTTGTATGGGCTTCTGATAAAATATCTGTATCAAACCAAGTAACTATAGATGGAAATGTAGTACAAGATCGAAACGGAATATATATAGATTATAATCAAGGAAGAGTATTAGTTGACACTGGTATATTCGGAAATAATAAAAATTTAGATATTAAAGGCACTTTTGCATATAAAACAATTAATACTTATATAACAGACGAAACAGAAGAGAGTGTTATTGTAAATAGTGATTTTATTATATCTCCTCTCAATCAAACATATTTACAACAAAATGGAGGATTTAATGATAAAATATATACTATTCCTGCAGTATTTTTAACTTTAGCAAACTCCGAGAATAAACCATTTGCTTTTGGAGGTTTAGATTGTACTGAATTAAATCTTAGAGCAGTTGTGGTTGCAGACTCAAATTATACGCTAGATGGCGTACTTTCTCTATTTAGAGATTCGGCTAGAACATGTTTTAGTTTAATTAATTTTGAAGATTTTCCATTTGGCGAGTTTTCACACATAAAGAATCCTCCGTATAAATATTCTGATTTAATTGCTTCTTCTACTAAAAAACCTTTTATTGAAAATGTTAGAGCTTCTAAGTTAACAGATCGATCTAGAGAGAGGATTACTTCCTCAAAAGACTATAAAATAGGATTTTTAGATTTTGAATTATCTAAGGTAAGAAACCCTAGAGAAAGTTTTTCCAGATAAAATTTCACATTTAACACTTTTTACTGTAATATAAAATACAAATCAACCTTTTAATATATAAACATTATGGCAACTGATAGAATTATTTACCAAAGTGAATCGCTATTCGTTAGTAAAATCGATGGAACTGGATCTGTTACTGTTTCTGGCAGTTCAGACAAAGACATCGATGTAGACGACATTAGCGAAATCAATCGTGTTCAGGACATGAGTTACAACATGGAAGTAACTCGTACTGATATCAATGAGTTTGGTCAACTTGCTGCTCTTTCCAGAGAAGTAACTGAACCTCCCACAGTAACATTAGACTTTTCATACTACCTTACCAACGGTACGCAAGAAAGTAATCTAGGATTCAATCTTAATTCAGGAGATACATTTCCTGATAATACTCCTACTTCTTTCACTAAAAACTTGCTTGACGGAACAGGTAGCGTAGATGAGTTAAATTACTACATCGTTACTTCTCCAGAAGGTGAAGATGTTCATGGTCAAGGAGTAAGTCCTGACACTACTGCAATTAATGCTGCTGATCACGGATGTATCGGTATCGGAAACGGATTCATTACAAGTTACGGAATTACCGCAGCTGTTGGTGAACTTGCTACTGCAAGTGTTTCTGTAGAAGCTTCTAATATTCTTTTCAAGAATGGTTTAGCTAGTGGCATGAATAACCCTGCTATCGATATTGATTCCACAGTTGGAGCAAAGATTGCTAGTAAGGTAGACTGGGCAAGCGTTTCATCTTCTGATGGAGATCATAAAGATAATCGCGGTGGTGAAATTTTCGCTATCCGTCCTGGTGATATTACAGTTGACTTTGATGCATCTGGATACATTGGTAGCACACAAGCTGGAGCTCTTCAAACTGGTGGTGCTGTTCTTCCTGGTGCAGGAGCCAGCGCTCCTACAACAAAGAGTGCTATTCACTTGCAAAACGTATCAATTGATCTACCTGTTGGTCGTAGTCCTCTTACAAGACTTGGAAATCACTATCCTTTCGCTCGTAAGGTTGACTTCCCAGTGAACATGACGTTGTCCGCTTCCGCTCTTATGACGGATATTGATGATGGTTCTCTTGACGCGCTTATTTGTGGTGGTGAAACTCCTCGTGATATCGCTATTACTCTTAATACTCGTTGCGGAGATACAACTGCAATGGTTTTTGTAATGCGTAACGCTATTCTTGACACCCAAGCATTCTCTGCTTCGATTGGTGATAACAAGACCGTTGATCTTACATTCAGCAGCCAAATTGGTGGTGCTAATGATTCGACAAACGGAGTATTCTGTTTCGCTAAGCCATTGAACAGCGCAGGAGCTTATGGAGCTGGTACAGCTACTGCTGCTATTACTCCTACTCCCTAAGAGTTAAGGTTAAACAACTTAAAAACCCCAGGTTTCACATCTGGGGTTTTTTTGTGTATTTACACATAAGGTAAAAGGTAAAATAATGAAATCAGAAAGAGAATTACTTGAGTTTCAAGTTCTTCGCTCTATCACTAATCTATATAAGTCGTTTCTGACTTTGGTAGAAGATTTAAGCGAAGATCACAAAGAACAGTTTGAAAGACTGAAAGAGGCTCTTCCAGAGAGTGAAGAGATTATAAGGCAAGCTGAATACCTCGACGAAGGTCAGCTTAATTATTTAAGAAAAAAAATACTTGATTCTGGCAATGATGTTAGAAGAGAACTTTTTTCATATATGGAAAATTTTGATATCAAGTTTAAAAAATAACTTTATTTATTATAATATATAGTATAAACCAAGGTATAAGGTAATTATGAATATTGACGAGAAAAAAATATTGTATTCTTTCGAGGTGAATGTCGAGAAAGAAGTTGAAGAAACAGTCGAAAAAAAGAAAAAGCGCAAGAATAAAGAGACTGGTAAAATGGAAGTTGTTACTACTAAAGAAACAACTATGGTTAAAAAGGATGTTCCTTTTAATATCGTAATCAAGAAGCCAACACGAACACAGCTTGAAGATGGGGATATGTTTTATAGCTTAGAATTAAATAAGTTTATTAAAATGGGTCTCTTAACAAAGGCTATGCTTGCGAAGCAGTATGGGTCTCAAGGTGGAGTTTGGACAGAGAAAGAACAAAAACTCTACGCTGAATTGATATATAAGATGCACCAAAAACAGTTGGAGATTCAACAATTCTCTATTCTTGGGGATAGTGGAAAACTGTCTGAAAGACAAAAATTAAAACTCGATATAGCAACAAGAGAGATGGCTGAATTGAAAAAAGAGTTAACTGAGTATGAGATGGTTCAAAATTCTTTGTTCGATCACACTGCCGATATTAAAGCTAGAAACAGAACTATTATGTGGTATATCCTGCATCTAACTCATTTTGCAGAAGGAGAAGATGAGGATGCGGTGCTGGAAGAAATGTTTGAAGGCGATGATTTTGAAGAGAGGTTTTCCCTATACGAGGATAAAGAAGAAGGGGAAGATGAAGTGTATGAAAGAGCTATTGATAAAATTTCTTCTATAGTGACTATTTGGTATATCAGCGGGAATCAAGAAAAAGAAAGTTTAGAAGGGTTTATGGATCAAATGAAACAAGACTCTGAAGATCTTGAAGAGGATTTAGAAGAGGGTTTAGAGGAAGAGTCTGAAGAGGCTGAAACTCAAAATGCCTGATGATCTGCCAGATAAAAAACTTCTAGAAAAAATATTTAGAGAGATAAGGCAGGGGTACTCTTCTTTTACATATAGAGAGGAGACCTGTTTTGTTAAACACGCTTCTTACGATCAAACAGATATTCTCAATGAGTCTTATGATGAATATTATAATAAGGCGTCTTCAAAGGGAGTAATGAATGAAAAAGAACTTCTTGAAACTTTAGAGGAACAAGGAGTGTGGAGCCCAGAAGACGAAAACCTTTTTGAAAAAAAAGAGGTTGAAATGGAAAACCTTAAAAGAACTTCTGCCAATTTAATTGTAAAAGCTCAAAGAGAATCTTTTGAAAAAAGAATAAAACAACTCGAGAAAACTTTATCAAAACATAGAGAAAAAAGAAACTCTTTAGTTAAAAATACTGCTGAAGAGTACGCGTCAAAAAGGTCTAATGAAATTTTTATGTTTTATTCTTTATTTAAAGATAAAGATTTTAAAGAAATGTTTTTTTCGCAAGAAGATTTTGATCACCTAAATAAAATTGAACTAAGTGAAGTTTATATTGAATATAATAAATCGATAGAAATATTTAGCCAAGAAAATATAAGACAATTATCAATAGAATCTTTATTTACAAGTTTGTTTAATTTGTTTGATAAAGACGTTTCTAATTTTTATGGTAAGAATGTGTTTGATTTAAGTTATTATCAAATCAATCTATTAAACTATGGGAAGTTATTTGTTAAAATATTTGAAAATAAAGAAATCCCAAAAGGTATACAGAGGGACGCTGGAAAAATATTAGAGTATCTAGAAGAATCTGAAACAAAGTCAAAAGCCGCAAAAACCGCAAGTGAAAAAGCTCAATCTGCCGCTGGATTTTCTTACAAAGGTGCGACCAGGGAAGATCTTGAAGAAGCGGGGATCAATACGAAGGGCGCTATGGACATACATGAATTAGCTGACAAGGAGGGTAAAGATGGTGAATTAGATATGGAAGATTTAATGAAAATTCATAAAAAATAGTGTAACTAAAATTACACAGGTAAAAGGATAATTATGAACCCCATTGTAAACATACCAACAGGTGCGAGTGGCTATAGGCAAAGTATAGTCTCTCAGGCTCAGGCTGCTCAAAGAGTTGTTAATAACATGCAAATGAGTCCAAGGTTGAATCCGAATGGGTTTGTTCAACCTTTGGGGAAAATTACTAACGCAGCTAGCGAGTTCCAAAAATCAATGGACGCTTCTGCTGCTCGTGTATTCGCATTTGGAGCTGCTGTAGGGGTTATTAATGGAATTAGTGATGCTTTTAAGAATTTAGTGGTATCAGCTGCGGAAGTAGAAAAGTCCCTTAAAGATATTCAAGTTGTTATGGAAGCGACTGATTCTGCTATGCAAAAATTTGGAGACGGTTTATTTGATGTCGCTAGAAATACAGCAACTAGTTTTGATTTAGTTGCCGCTTCAGCAACAGAATTAGCTAGGCAGGGTTTAAGCGCAGAGGAAACATTGGCTAGGGTTAACTCAGCACTTATTCTTAGTAGGTTATCTGGATTAGATACAGTAAAATCAACAGAAACTCTGACAGCAGCAATTAACTCTTTTAATAAAGAGGGTATTACACACGAACAAATAGTTAATAGAATGGCTAATGTAGACGCAGCTTTTGCTGTTTCATCTGCAGACTTAGCTGAAGCTATATCAAGGGCAGGAGCTGTTGCTCAATCTTCTGGAGTATCATTTAATCAATTATCAGCTATTGTAACAGCGGTTCAACAAAGAACTGCTCGTGGCGGATCTGTTATTGGTAATGGATTTAAAAGTATATTCACAAGGATTAAAAGAAGTGGTGTCAGAGAGGCTCTTGAAGAGATAGGGGTTTCAACCAAGGAAATGGATGGGAGTTTTAGATCGTCAATAGACGTTTTAAAAGATTATGCAAAAGTATACCAAACGTTAACAGACACTCAAAAAGCTTACACATCAGAACAAATAGCTGGAGTTTTCCAGATACAAAATTTACAAGCCTTAATACAAGATTTGAATAGTGGGTATTCGGTATTCAATAAAGCTTTATCAGTAGCTAATAATACAACAGATCAAGCAACACAAAGAAATAAAGCGTTGAATGAAACTTTAGACGCAATATTTAAATCGACAAGCTTAAGCATAAAAGAACTTTCGGCGTCACTTGGATCTCTAGCTTTTGAAGATAGTTTTAAAAGTATCTTGAAATTTGTAGGTAATTTAGCTGACAGCTTAAATGGATTATTTGACGAAGATACTGGTAGCAATTTAGCTAAAAATTTAGTTAAAGGTATAGGAGCTTGGATAACTGGACCAGGTGCAGTCTTACTTGGTGCAGCGTTTTTCAAAATTTTCTCATTAGTTGGGAAATTCGCTAAGGACGCTTTTAAAGATCTTTTGGGCATAAATATGGAAGCAAAACGTCAGCAGTCACTACAGACTGCTATAGGCTCTGTATTAATGAAAAATGAAGCTGTCTACAAACAAATATTAGCGGCTAGCGGAAACTCTGCCAGACAAGAACAAATTATTTTAAATGTAATAAAACAAGAAACTCAAGAAAGAATTAAACAGGAAGCTTTAATAAAAAGAATAGCTTCATCTAGCGCCTTAGTAGGAGTTGGAGCTGGAGATTCTGGCTTTGTGCCTATGGGAAAAAGGTCTTCGAGAAAAGTGGGCAAGAAAACCCTAGGTTTGGCTGGGGGTTATTTGCCAGCAGTTAATAAAGAACACAATTCCATATCAAGAGGCGTTGGGGGAGCTAGGAGGGGTGATAGGCCAGTTGTGCTTAAAAACCACTCTATGGGAAGCGGAAAAAGACAGACTGTTGTGGCTCACACTGGAGAGTGGAAAGTTCCTAATTTTGGCGGTAGTGGTGGGGACGCTATATTCAATAGGTCTATGGTTAAAAAATTTGGCTTACCAAAGGGAGCGAAAAAAATAACTGCCGCAGATGGATTAATTCCAAATTTTCAAAATAAAGCTAAAAAGAAAGTGCAGCGCAAAGAATTTGATTTTTCAAATTTAGTGACAATGTTAATCCCTACAGCCGCCAACAAAACGCTAAGGGGGACTTATAAGGACGCAAAAAGCAAGACGCCGTATAAAATGAAGTTTAGCGTTAAGGGTCCAAATAAAAAAGCTGGAGCTAGGGCTATAGGGGCTACATCAAAAAAATTAGCTAAAGACGCAATAAGGAATGGGGCTTTAGCTGCATCCAGAGAGTTGGCTCAAGGGCAATTTTCGACTGCAAAAATGGGGAAAATTACAGACTTTGAGGCTAGCTCAACGAAGGGTAGAATAACAGAAAAAGCGATTAGCTCGGTTGTAAAAGCTAAAGAATTCAAATCAGATAAAGCAACTTTTGATTTTATGAATCCAGATTTAAAAAAAGGTAATTTATTCGATTGGAACACTCCATTTGGAGAAGCGAAGTCAAGGCAAGATTCAAGGGCAAAAAGTTCAATGGCGAAAAAAATATTTGACTTTTTCAGGGTTGGTAAGGGAGAAAATGTAAAAGATTCAGTAATGGCTAGGGTAAAAGCTGGAGTGGCTGGGGGTAAAATTTCTAAAGCTTTAGAAGGAGATCTTGTAGATCGATTAAGGATAGCTGAATTATCAAAAAGTGGCAAGAGAAAGAGGGGCGACAAAGGAGTATTAATTCCAGACAATATGGACGACAGAACTTTTGTACAAGGTTTCAGAAGAGCATCTGTGAAAATGCCGAAAGATAATTACTTTGGACTGGCCTCTGGATTCATCCCTAATTTTGCAAGAAGGGTTATGGATGTTAGATCTTGGGGTGGAGCTAGATCTAAAAAATTTAAAGATACTGGTTCATATTTAGAATACGAAGGTGATCATATATCTCATATAGCGTCACAGAAGAAGGGTGATGCTAATTTATTGTTTGATAGATTCATGAAACAAAAAGGTACGGTTACCAGTGGAGGATTAACTCAAAATAGAAGTTTTAAAGAAAACTCCAAAACTAACTTTGAGGATTTAATGTACGCTTTTCCTCAGTTGCAATATAGGTTAAAAAAGGGGTTACAGACTACAGGAAGATATGTTGGAGCGAATGGAGACACTTTTAGGTTTCAATCCCTCGTAGGCTTAAAAGAAGAAATTAATAAAAGATATCAAAGGGGAGAGTTTAGGGATATGCTGGGAAACAAAAGCGGTCCTCCAGGAATGGGTTCAATGGATATTCAAGATTTAATTACGTCTAGGGTTTCAGGCGCTGGAGATAATATATACAAAAATTATGCAGAAGGAATTATTCCAAACTTTGCCGCAGGAGTACTTACATCAAAAGGGTTTTTTAGTACTCAAAAAATAAGAAGACTGAAAGACGGAGATTTTTCAAAAACAGAAAGTGGTGATCGAATTTATTTAAATCAATTTAGTAAACAAGATCAGGATAAAATTAATGGATTTGAGGCAGAATTTTCTAATAAAAATGTAGCTAAGGCTGCAGCAGCGAGTAAGGCCAAAAAAGCGGCTATGCCTACTATAGACGCATCTAGACAAGCTACAATGCTTGTTGCTACAAATAATTTAAGAAAAAAAGTAGACTCAACTTATAAACATAAGGGAACTGATTTTAGATTAAAATATAGAGTAGAAGGTTTAAAACCGTCTAGATTAAAAAAATCTGAAGCCAAACTTAGGGAGAGAATGGAAGGTTCAATGCTTCGGGAATCAAGCTCTTTCGCAAAACAGCTATCTGGAGCTGGGGCGTTTGGGGCTAATACTCCAAACGTAACACAGCTTGCCAACGCTGGAGCTCCAGGAGCTGCAGCTGGAACAGTATTTGAAAGCTCGCTTAGAGCTGTTAGTAAAAATAAATTATTCACAAAGAACAACGCTGGCTTTGATATTGGTGGTTACCCTGATGGAAGTTTGCAAAATTTATTTGGTTATTATACTCCATTTGCTGATGCCAAGATAGGTTACACGACAGATACCAAGAGGGATTTTCATGGTAAGATAATGGGGCTACCCACCAGTGGGGCAGCGATAAGCGCTGCAAACAAAAAGAAGCAAGGTCAGATGGCTATGACTACTAGAGCTAAATATGGAGCTCCCAGTTTCGCTAGTGGTTTTATACCTAATCTAGCTAAGTTTAAACCAGGACAATTTAGCTTGAGTAATGAAAGAGCTAGTGAACTACAGGGTTATATTGACAGAAGGAAAAGAGAGGGTCGGGAATTTAAATTTTCAAAATTGTTAGGCGGAAAAACTAAGGCTAAAGCTCAAGGTAGAATAAACCTTGTTACAAAAGAGTTGGCTAACGATAAAAAAGTAACTGCCGCTCGATTGAAAAAAGAAGAGATACAAAAATCGAAAGATTTTGCCGCAAAGAGGGCTCAGGCTGGAATGCAGACCCTTAGGTCTGTGAGTGGCGCAGGCGGCGCTTTTGCCGTAACTAAATCAAACGCAAATTCGACGGCAATCGCTGATCTAGAATCACGCGTTTCAAGGTTGGAGATGTTACAATCACAAAGGGGTGTTGGAAATTTTGCTGGTGGTTTTATACCTAACTTTGCCGCTCCAGAACTACCTTTTAATTCAGACGAAATAATTAGAAAAGCTGTAACCCAAAATGTAGGAGGAATAAATGGCGACGGCTTCACGATGACTAAAGATGGAACTTTAATGTTCAATGGTGGGGATTTTAATCCTGGCAATAAAAAACATCTTAATTCATTGATGAATAATAAAAAGTTCAAATCTCATGTTCATGATCAAGTAAATAATCAATTAAGATCTATTCAGAACTACAATACTGGATTAGCTGGAATGGGCAGGTCTTTTGCTCAAAAAACTGGGCTTGCTGCAATATTCCCTAATTTAGCTGTTGATCAAAGTAAGATAGCGCAAAGAGATCATTTGAGGGGAATGGCTAATAATGTAGAGGGAGCTTCGGTTAGAACAACTAGATTTAAGACTGGAGCGGGAGACGCTGTGAAAAGAGATGTGCATTATGGTGGAATGTATAAGCATGATCCAAGAGACAGGTCGAGGGTAATCTTTAACCCATCAGCTTTAGACCAATTGTTTACTAAGAAAAATTATGGACAGTCAAACATAGATGTACCAACATTTGTAGAAACCGAAAGGAAGATTAGGCAGGCTGCATCTCAAGGGGGCAGAAATAAAAGGATGAGTTTGTCACCCAAAGGAACTATGCAAAGAGCTACTGACCTCATAACAGGGGGTTATAAGTTTGGAAGTAGGTTTATAACAGGAGGAATGGATGCGATAGGTGGTGCGGTAAGATCAGGTCGCGATAGAATAGGTAAAAGAGTACAGTATGTAAGAGATTTGAAAAAGCGGTTTAACCTTTCTGAGATGACCGAAGGTGGAAGAAAAAGGTTTTCAGCAATTAAAGAGTCTGCTAGGAATAAAGCAAGAAATATAGGTAGTAGTTTAAGAGGTGGATTTGAAAAGTTAAAACCGTCATTAGATGGGGCTATGTCTAACCCATATGAAACAGCTTATGAGTATGAAGAAAGATTAGCTCGAGAAAACCCAGTAGCGCAAGCTGAAGAAGCTTTTCTTGAAAGAGAAAACGAAAGACATAACAAAAGAAACAATTTTGCAAGAAGATTTAAAGTTGGAAAATATAAATTCAAAAAAGGTTTTCAGCGAAGAATGACTAAGGTAAGTGATACCTTGGCTAAATTTGGGCCAAGATCAGGGAGTTTTCTTTCTGGGCTTGCAGATAAAGGTTCGGCAAAGTTTTCGTCAATGATAGATAATATTGGATCTAAAATAAACGAAAAAAAATTCAACCCTTCAGATTTAACTAAAGCGAGCGTAGAAAAACTTTGGAAAAGAATCTCAGGTGGAGTAAAACAAGGTTTTGTAAATCCAGATACCTTAAAAATACTTAGCGCATTTAGAGGTTTAGGTTTGCCTGAAGTTTCTGCGCTTAATATTAAAGAAGGTATAACAAAAAAAGGTCAGATAATAAAAAGAGGTGCTACTGAAAAATTAAGATTTTTACAAGAAAATTTAGGCAAGGCTTTGGGCGTTGGTGGAGAAAAACTAAATCAAGCTCTTGGGTCTGCAAAATTAAAAACCCAAAACTTTTTTACTGCAGCTGGAGAATTTAAGCCTAATTTAGGCGGAGAAAAAATTAAAGAGTTAGCTACGGCTCTGGGAGTTAAAGTTGAAGATTTAAAGAAAAAAATAAAAGACGCCACAGATTCAAAAAGACAGTCTACTCAGAAAAAAGATCCATTTTTAAGGCCAGGGGCAGTAACAGAAAGATATAATAAAACAAGAACTGCAGCAGGAGATTTATTTAATAAGGGGGTAGCCTTAAAAAATAGAGCTGTTGAGGGAGGAATTAATTTAAAAAATAAAGTTTTCAAAGGGGCAAAAGATTTAAGTAAGAGCGGGTTAGCGGGGGCACAGCGTGGCGGAAGAGCTGGAGTAAAATTTGCCAAAGGTAGAGGTGGAATTGCTTTAGGTGGCGCTGGGGTTATCGGTGCATTGGGTTATGGGTTATCTGGCATGTTTAAATCAGAGGGGAGTTCTTCTGGGACAGGGGCTAATACTAAGTTAAGTCAATTAAATAAATATAATTTTCAAAACGCAAAACGAACATCATCAACAAAAAATGGTGCCGTAGTCACTTATAGCGTTAATAACAACGGGACAATATTAAAAGTTGTTACCGATAAAAACGGTGATACTAAAGCTTCAAATTTACACCCTTCAGACCATGAATTTGATGATGCCGCAAAATTAATGGGGGCTACAGAATACGAAGGAGGTTTACTTAATAATACCGAAAGAAGAAATGGCAAAATTTTTGCAAATGGGCAAGAGGTTAGTGTTGATGAATATAATCAATTAATGAAAGAATATCTTTATGGTCCAGATTTTGAAGTTATGGGAGTTGGCTCTGGAGGTTTAGGGGTTGGAGCTGCATTGCTTGGGTTTGGGACGTTAGCATGGTTGGGCAATAAAAAATATAGTAAAGAAGTCGCTAAAGAAATTGATGCGATTGAAAAATCTGGCATGAGCGACGAAGAGAAAAATTTAAAGAAAAGAATTGTTTCGTTAGATCCAATTGATAGAAGTGCTTTCGATAAATATAAAAATAATTTAAAAGAAAAATTAAAAGAAAAAAGAAAACAATTAAATATAGCCAAGTCAGATCCAGATATTAAAAGCGTTTTAAACTTTAATTCAGGGGGTGTTCAAGGACCAAAGAACATTGGTGCTCTCCCAGATGATATTAAGAATTTAATAGATGATATAGCTATTTTAGACGATGATTTTAAAAATGTTGAAAAGAAATTTTTAACAGAAGGACAGGGTGCTAAGGCAGAACGAAGGTCTAGAGTTGAAAAGTATCTAAAAGACAAAAAAGAGAAAAGGATTAATAGGGGTAACCCTTCTGCGCTAAGACGCTTTGGGAGAAGAATGCCATTTATAGGGTCAAAGTTTGCTGGCGGTTACATACCTAATTTTAGTAAAATGGCTGACTTGATACAAAAAAGAAATCAAGCTAGGGCTGCCAGGAAAAAATCAAGCAGTCAATTAGCTATTAGAGAACCAGCTGTTAAGGCTAGGGTTGCGGGAATTCATCCTGGTAAAAATCCTCTTACAGATAGTTACATAAAAGCTTATAAGTCTGGAAAAATAAGTGAACAAGAACTCCTTGAAATGATGAGGGGTCAGGCTGGCATGTTAAGGTCGCAACCAGAAAAATTTCAAGCTCAAATGGATTATGTAGCAATGAATATAAAAATCGCTCCTGGTCAAAAAAGAAGAAGTAATATTAATGATATGAGATCTGGAGCTGTAGATGCTTCTGGTGGACTTATTCCTAATTTTGCTCGACCTGCGAGAAGATTTAAAAAATTTAACAAAGAGGAATATCTCAAAAATTTAAAACAAGGTAAAAGTAGAAATGAGCAATCTAAAATTGATGGTTATGTAAAAGCCGCAGGGGGTGCTCAGAAATTTCAAAAGCTAAATGAGAAATTTGGTTTAGATAAAATTGATGATATATTTCAAATGTTTGGGTTTTCTCAAGGATACATTCCCAACTACAGCCGAATAAGAACTAAAATAGGGGAAAGAGGTCTGCACACTTATAGGGTTGACGATATTAATAAGTACAGGGGCATATGGAAACAAACTAAGAGTGGGCTTAAGTATCCCCTTGATGAATATTATCTAGAGGTAATGAAAAATGTAAATGAAAGAGGAATGTTTATTAAGGCGGGTCAGAAGGCAGCTATGCAAACAATGTCTAGTAAATACGGACATCTTTCAGACATATTTTCAAAAACAAAATTTAAAGCCGTTGGCGCTGGAGACGCATTTATAAAAACAAGCGATGAGCCCCTACTTAGAGGAGCTCACGCGATACATGCGCAACGTGGTATGAGCAAAGGATACATTCCAAATTTTTCAAGCCCATTATCTGACGCTATAGCTAGAGAATCGTCTGCATTAAGTGATAGAGGAGTTTCCCCAGGCGCAATAAGGGTGGAGCAGTCAAACTCTCTTAAAAGCTCAAGAAACCCATCTGGACTCGCTGTAACAAATACTGTTGATGAACCAGCTGGAATCCAACAAGGAATAAATCGATCCAGATCTATGGGTATAAATCCAAAAGTTCATGGAGCGGCAGGTGGGTTGGTGCCAAATTTTGTTGCAGGTGCATTAGGTAGAAGTGCGTACAATCTGCTTAGCAAGATGTCTCCGACGAAATTTGGAAAATCTGTAAAAGGAAAAACATGGGATAAGCTCAGGGATCTTGAAATGGGTCCAATAAAGAAAGGTTTTTTTAATGAAGAACAAATGAACGCTGGTATGATGGCGAGTTTTCCATTAATGATGCTAACGGAGCAAATGAGAGCTGCGACTTCCGAGGGTAGTGGAAATGCGCTTACGGACATGGGGACAAACGCTATGATGGGAGCTTCTTTTGGAGCTATGGGTGGAGTTAAGGGTGCTATACTTGGAGGTATTGGTGGGGGCGCATATGGACTTACGAAAGGGCTTTCTGGAGACAGAGAAATTGCAAAGGGTTTTGCGGACGATTTGAAGAAACAGCTTGATGTGGTTGGGAAAGCTAGTGCAAATATTACAGGTCTCCAACGATATGCAGAAGCTTTAAGTAATTTAAATCAGGCTACAGAAGAACAAGACATAGGCGCAATGGTAGAATCTCAAGAAGATTTGAGTGAAGCTATGCTGTCTGTTAGGGATGTTGACTTACAGAGTTCAATGATGGAAATAACTAATTCAACAGCTTCTTTTACAGAAAAAATAAGACTTTTAAAGAACGAGATGGAAGATGAGGTAAGAGTTAAAAGTGTAGGTGAAGGTGTAGCTGAAATGACTGGTGATACAAAAAATAGGCTAGAATTGAATGAAAATTGGTGGAATGAAAACGTCGGGTTGGATGGCGCAGACCAAGATAAACTACAAGGTCAAATGGGCAAAGTTCTTGATTTTATGGTTCCAAAATTTGATCGAGAAGGTGCAATATCAAACACTGCTAAAGAAAATAATATGTCAGAACAGGCTGTTAGGGATGACTTTAAATTAATGTCTGGCATAACTAGAAAAGAAATGGCTGATAGACAAGAATTTTTAACAGGTTTAAAGAATACTTTTCAAGCCGCGTTACAAAAAGAAATGCCATCAATTGCGAACTCCGCAACATATGATACAATGACTTTAGAAGAGTTTGCGGCCCTAGAACTTGGTGGAGACAATAATGTAGCGCAACAAGCTAATCGAAGTATTTTTAAAGGGGGTGATAGGAACCTTGAAACAACAGCGATAGCAGATGCTCTTGAGGGCTATCTCGTAAAAACAGGCAGGCTTCAAAAGGGTGCGGATGGAAAAATTATAGATTCTGGAGCAGGAATTGGAAGTTTGATGGACGCTATTGGTATGGTTGATTTGAATGCAAACACAGGAGCAATGAAAGATAATGAGTTTACATCAAACGTTGAGGATGGACTTAAACAAGGCATGGAGCTTGAAAACGCGGTATCACTTGCAAGGGCGCTTGTTGGTCAAATTCAATCTGTTGATAAATCATTGGAAACTTTTGATGGTTTAGCTGAATCAGGAGATAAATTAATTAAAGCTAATGAAAGCGCAGAACAGCAAGTCATAAATCTTTTAAGATCTACAAGAGAATTAGAATTAAAATTTAAAACATTTGCGGAAGAAGTAAAGTTTCAATTTGACATGGCGTCAAACGAATTGCAAAATCAAAAGCAAAACCTTCTTCAATCAAATGACTTATTACAGCAAATAGGTGCAATCTCACAATCAGAGGGGTTACAAAGGGGTTCTCTTATAAATGAACAGGCAATCAAAGCCGAATCAAGGTTAAGTGGGTCAAGACAAATATTTGAACTCCTCGAAGGTATGTTTAATGTTGGTTCTATAAATAGACTTGGTATAGAAGATATTAAAACAACAAGTGGCGTTGAGAATAAAAAAGATACATCTGGGTTTCAAAAGAGAGCTGCCGATACACTCCAAAGGGAAGATGATCAGGTTGCCGCTCATATAACAAGAGGGCTTTCAAGTATGGCAGGTTCAATGGTTAAGGGTGATATGACTTTAAATCAAGGCATCAAACATTTAGAAGACGCAATGAAAGGTAATATGTCGGAAACCTATCAGTCTAGACAATTTTTATCTAGATCTCAATCTATATTAAGGAGAAACCAAAGCCTTCAAGAACAACAATTAAAGGAATTAAGGAGGCAAACTGACCTTGCAAAAGTTTCAGCAGCAGCAGCAAAGGCTGCTGTTATTGGAGGAAGAATACTTGATCAAAAAGAAATTGCAATGTTTGGAGAGGGAGTTCAGGCGGGAGCTGGCAAGCCAATTAATTTAGGTTTTGCAGACCCAAACAGCACACCTCTTGACGGGCCAAGGCTGAACAAAAGTGACGCGCTACAAATAGGGGGTCAATTAAAAGCTGAAACGGCTATATCTAATATGACGGGAGTAGATTTATCTGTATTAACAGGAAGAAATAAGGTAGATGATCAAGAATTAAGGGCGCTTGTCAATTTAAGTAATTTAGACGATCCTATACCTGGTGTAAATCAAGGAGATCAACAAAAATTAGTAAATGAAATAGCAAAACAGGCTAAAGCAGCTTTTGCTACAATAAG
>MDTG01208985.1_pt1 | contig 16654 bp, 10 predicted proteins | sample 811421 | NCBI WGS metagenome assembly MDTG01 (sample SAMN05326645, study PRJNA326480) | marine metagenome | isolation source: seawater | place: Pacific Ocean: South East | collected 2011
AAAAGAGAAGGGATTGATTGACTTTGTTGATTAGTAGTACAGTACTAGTACGTACGAGACAATAACAATAATAATAATAGAAGAGAAAAACGTCGCGCCAACAAAACGAACGCGCGATGGTGATGTAGTAGTAATAAAAAGTACCTATGTACATAGGTATGAGAGGTGTGTTATCTATTTAAATATTTTGGTGTTTTTACATACACGCTCGCGTACTAGTCTTTGATGAGGACAATGACACATCCGAAGTCATCCGATAAACGCAAAGGGGTACACCTTACGGTAATTGTCTCTTGTTGTTGTTGTTGTTGCTGCTGCTGTTGCACCGAAGCACTTTTATTATAACTCTCGTCTTCGTCCAACGGTATCCAATTTTTGGTCAACTTTTCTGTCCACGGAGGCGGAGGATTGGTTCTCTCTGCGATACGCGCCGAATCTTTTATACGTTTAGAAAACGAACTGAGAGGGAAGATCATCGTCCCAACAATACCTCTCGCGATGCCTTTCTTCGTGCACATAATAACTCTCGCATCTATATCGACTGCGAATATCGGTAATCCAGTGGCTTCTAAACCAGCTACCATTAAATTTGCCGAGGCAAAATTCGATAAATATTTCGATTCGTTTTCAGCCCGTCGCAAAAGATTGGATAACGGATTGATGATGGTGGGTGCTCTCACGGAGGAAGTTGATGAAGGGTTGTCGTCGTCGTCGTCGTTGTTGCTGTTGTTGTTGCTGTTCCTAGATGTTTTCTGTTGTTGTTGTCGTTGTCGTTGTTGCCGCTGCTGCTGCTGCTGCTGCTGACGTAAGTATGAATTTGACGACGACCTTTGTACCGATCCATATGTTTCAACAGTAACTTCATTCAATATCAAAGTTAATTCGTCCACTAAGGGTGTCATTTCTTCGTCGTCGTCGACGAATAACAAAGGAGGGAGTTCAATGTCGGCGCCGTACTCAACCGGGGAACTTGTGACGCCGTCAATGACGCTTGATTCGTCCGTCAACAACACCGCAATCTTAGGCTGAAGCGTAAACGGCACTCGTCTTCGAATCTTTTGCACCAAGTCTCGCAAGGACGTTCCGGATTCGATTGATCCAACGATGATGACTATGCTCGGTATTGAATCTCTCAGGCAAGTATTGCCCGGCTCAACAATGTTCGTTCTCGAGTCTCGATGTTCGTCGTTATCACTGACAATATCCAATGAAAACTTCTTCAAAACTTCCGTCGAATTATTCGAGCGCGAGATAAACGCGTGCTCATCGTCACAGGCGATTGTTTGCACCAGCGTAGCCATTCGATACAGAGCAACGTCACTCGAAGAAACGATTAAAATATTCTTCTTAGGTACAATAATAGAGCTTTCGGCCGGAATTTCTCCATCACCTGTGGATGATGTGTCGCTGGCGCGCGAACTTTGTCCATTACCACTATTGCTTAGGATTCTCGGCGAAGAATTCTTACTCTTTCGTGACTTTGTGTATCCATTAAGAGAATTATTAAGAGTTGATGTTTGATCCACGTCCCCAATATAACTCAATGGACGATCTATGCGTTCTGTTTCTAAATCCCTCGCGCTCAGTCTAAACTTATCCGTCGGGTCGATTACTTTTTGAGCACCTTTAACCGGGGCAAATGAACGGATGTTCAAGGTCGCATCGGAGACTTGCACAACACCAACTGGATCCATGATGCCTCGTAAACTGTAAAGACCAATATATCTGGAATGCTCATACGGGAAGCCGGCTGCTGCTGCTATTTTCCACGAGTTCTTATCGCACAAGATTTGTCCGCCATGTGCGAGCCCTGCGACTCGAGCGCACAAATTGATAACTTGTCCAAAATATTCAGCTCGACCGGTTCGTTGACAAGGTTTCATATACGTCGCCTCGCCGGAAACGATGCCCATGGTGACGCGCAAACCTTTGAATGTTACTTTGTGACCTGCGGTCATGTTACACGCTTGTGGTTGTTGAAGTAACTTGTCGTCCCATGGTACTCGAAGTAGAATTGTTTGAACAACCAAACACCATCGAAAAGCATCGACGGGGTGATGAAACGCGATGAAAAATCGTCCGTTTTCGCTTCGACACTCGTAACCGCGAAAGGAGAGAAGCGTAGACCGAATCACAGTATCGTGCTGCGCCGTGGCTTTATCGCGCATTTTCACGTCTTCTCTTCCAAGCTCTTCCCATCCTTCAATTCTCGTGAAAACGACGGTAAAATTTTCGGATTCAACAACCGGAGCTTCAAAAACGGACGGTTCGAGTTGTCGAACGGTTTTAATCGGTGCAAACAATGTGATTCGTTCCACGAGTTTCTTCGGAATTGCTTGGATGACTTCTTGCGAGATGATCTTATGGTCATACGACGTGATCATCCGTCGAAGCGCGTGTAATTTTGCACTCGTCGTGGTTTTGTACTGTTCGTATTCGCTCGAACCATCGGCTGTGTCGGAATCTGAATCCAAGAAAATCGGGTTCTTAAGATTGACGCCATTTGGGAACAAACCATCTTTTGTGTTCAACATGTCATCACAACCGTCCACTCCAGAACCTGCGACTTCTCCGCCCAATGATGGATTATCGGATAAACTTCCGTGCCTATTCAAATATCTCATATCCAATTGATGTTTTCCCATGTGCATGAGTTGGAGCATTTGGGAAATTTGCAAACTGTCGGGACCAAATGCCGCCAAAACGTCTCCAGACATTAATATCTGTCCTCCACTTGCCGCGTGACACATCAAACGAGCCAATTCTACAGCTTTGCCTTCGTAGACTTGCCTTCGAGTTGTTGGATGTACGTATCTATGCGTTGTTCCGGTATGAACACCCATTCGAACACGTAAACCGTTGATGGTTTCTTCTTGCTCTACCTTGTGCTCGGATTGAGGTTCTGTTCTTCCGATTTTGCTATTGGTATTAGTACTTTTCACCAGTCTTTCTTGCAGTCTTTCTGTGTTATTACTTTCGAGTACACCTTCTCTATCGCTGGAACTTTTCATCGGAAACCCGCGTTCTTCGAGAAGTGCTCGGAGAAATGTGGGAACTCTTCTCGAAATGGCAGACTGCGATTCAGCATCGTCCATTCGGTAGATATGTCTGCACGCGAGGAACAAAGATCGATCCAAAACGCTCGCTTGTAATCGGCTCTGTATATTCGCACACGCTTTCAAGGCATCACCAGGCGTATGAAACGCCATCGTGAACGAATCACCTTCGGAGAAAACCTCGTATCCATAAAACTTTTGCATCTCTTGTCTGACAATCAAATCGTGTGCTGCCAGTGCTTTGTTCATCGTCACCGGAGCGATCTCCCACAGTTTCGTAGATGACTGTATATCAGTAACGACTATAGTGCACGCTTCAGACGGTGGAGCGTTTCTCTTTTTATATCGTTCAAAGAAACCTTTTGCAAACATCGCATCCTCTTGAAATCGAAACAACCAGAGGAAGATGAAGAGAAGAGCAAAGAGTGAGGACGTCAGGACAATAATCAAAATGTTTTGAGTCGATCGACTTACCGGTATCGGTGCGACTAAAATAGGATTGCCATCGCACGTAATGGATCTCAAGGCACGCAAAATATCCACAGAACTCGTGGCATCGAAATTTGGTTCAGCATTAGTACTCGAAATCATACCAGGTACATTATCTTCCGTATACACCCATTCCCAGAAGCGCAGCTGTGCATATACTTTATCATACGCGCCCGAAATTCTCGAACATTGCGCGCCATCATATCGTCTCTTCAAAGTGACTGAAAGTGGAACGGTGCCGATTTCATCAATGCTATACTGTAAAATTAGATTTTGGTTTCTCGTCATGTACGCCGTCTTCTGCAAAAGTCCTGCGGCATACTCGTTTGCGACGATGAGAGCGCCAGCTTCATTCAAAGTCGTCGCTCTTTTCGTCGGACTATTCGAAAATGCAAATCCGGGAACGAATGATAGGATCTTTTTCTTGATACCTTCGAACGTTTCAAATGCCATCCAATCGTCTAATCCAACTAAAATAATTGGTTCCGTGACGCCATTCAGCCATGGGTTCAATCTTACGATAGTTTCGTGGCCCCAAGTAGTCGCACTACCGGATAAAATAGCCGCGATGGAATAGACATCAAACGTTATCTTCGTACTATTTTCACCTAAAGTCAGAACGCTCGGATGAACGGTCATTTCCGATGATATTTTGACGAACGGGAACGAAATGTACTCTGGGAAATCTGAAGGCAACGGCGAGGCGTATATCGGCGTTTCCGCATTGCTAAATACATTTGAATTAACTGCTGCAGCAGAATCAGTACTCGAACTCACGTCGCCTTCGACGTAGTTCAAACCCAACACGGACGCGTGGTTATCATCTAAGGCGGTAAACATAACGTTTTGAGCACCGAGCGGATCCATTTCTAAACCCATGCTCGAGTTACTCGCCGTGAGTAAAATCGCCATCGAATCTAACACTGTTGCCACCTCCTGGGGTCTGTACACTTTAACCGTCGTAACGTTATCGAGCGAATTGTGCTCATCACCATAGATACTTGCTATTCTATCGCTTCCGCAAAATAAATCTCCTTGCATTCGAGCCAAGACAAAGTTTCTTACCACTGCAGGAACTTGGACTAAAGAATTGGTCTCCATAATCGTTTTTGTCAACGGCGAAGTTAAGAACCACGACCAATAATCTAACGTTTCTCTCATGTTATCACACGTTGCACCAGCTCTGAGACGATCTAAAGCCGTATTCGTGATTGAATCCATTCCTGTTCTAAGAATCAAATACGAATAGGTCGCAATCGGCCACGCGCCAGGATCGTCCGCGCCCATCAAATCTGCAGTGAGTCTCGTCGGATCGTCCTCGTTGTTTCCAAACTGTAATCCTCTTTGCAAAATAGCTAACGTGATTGAATTAGAATCCGGGTATACCAGATTGCTCGTGCTTTCATTACCTTCCAAAAGACCAATCATGCTCAACTGTAAACTCATTGCATCTGATAACACAACATACCCGATGGAATACGCTTTGGCTTTTATAAAACTCGCAAGCCCGTAGCCCGTATCCAACTCGTTCAAAACACTATTCTCTATGTGTAAGTCCCACGATGGTAACTTTGACGTGCCTATGTTATCTTTGAATACATCTGAAAATTGACTCAAAGCTTTCGTCCACGCTTCCGTCGTCCCAGACGAATCTTTCCTCACCGACACTAATATATCCTCATCCGGAAGGACATTCTGAATGTTTAGTTTGTTTGCGCTCTTAATTCTATCGTCATTCCATTTCGTTATCACCCCGGCGTAAATTAAACTCAACGTTTCCTTCGTTAATACTAAAGAACTTTTACCGCTCGTGCTATCAACCTCGGGCAAATTATACACCGGCGTCACCGCACCGGCCACGACTGGATACATCTGCACGTCTGGAAACTGACTATACTGACTCGCACTGATTAAAGAATCCGAACACGCAAAGTCTACCTCTAACGGTTCTTCATTATCCGAGCACTCTGTAGTTGCGTTCAGAATTCTACAGATTCCTTTCCCCGAACCGACATCTAGGTAACTCATTCGTATGGATGGTTTTATTAAAGCGTACGCTCGTGCACACGATTTATACACTACCGCTGGAAACGTCGCTCCTGCACCGAACAAATCCATCGGGTTTGTGGAGGAATACGTTGCGATCGTTTCATTGTTAGTATGGGTTATCATCGTTTCTAGTACATTTCTTCTTCTTCTTCTTCTTACTCCTCCTTCATCAAGAGTAGTAGTTGCGACACCTTGCCGCCGTCGGTTCCTCTCTTCTCCAATTGCGTAATCGACATTCTTTAACAACTTCCTCCCTTCGCTTTGACGTATTTTAGTCGCGGAGTACGAAGAACGAAACAACAGGAGGAGAAAAAAGAGCAGATGAGGAAGATGCACACGAGAGGAAGAGGAGAAGGAGATCCTCCTCCTCCTCCTCCTCCTCCCACGACGACGAATCGTCGTCGTCGTCGTCGTCATCTTTCTTCTTTTTTTGTGCGGAACAATTTATTCTTTTTTAGTCGTAATGCGAGTTTTAACACATTTTTTCGGTGGTTGGTGTCACACAGATGACAGAGCAGAGACAAAAACAGAGGAACTTTGAAAACTTGAACGATATTTTACGCGACGAAAAGCGACACACAAAATTATTAGTGAGCAAATTCGTTTGATTCATCACGCAACAACAACACAACAACAACAACAACATTATTCTATTACTATTTTAAACCATGGGTGTCGGACCATCATCTGAATCGCACAAGGCGAAGTACAACGTTGCCGTGTTAGGGGCGGCTGGGGGAATTGGACAAACGCTATCTCTTTTGATGAAACAGAGCAAATACATCAAAAGCTTACGTTTGTGTGAGTCACCACCGATTGTCCCTTTTCTCTCTCTCTCTCTCTCTCCAATTTTGTTTTGAATCCAGTCACGATTCGTAACTGTCGGAGATATTTTTCTTGTTCTTGTTCTTTTATTCTTCTCGAACTAAACGTCTCACGCTCGCGTACTCACCGAAGACAATCAAACCGACGCATCTCTCGTTACACCATGAACAGACGATATTTCCCCAATGGTCACCGGTGTGGGCGTGGACCTCTCGCACATCTCCACCATCGCCGAAGTAAAAGGCTTCTGTGGGAACGACCAAATCGAGGAGGCTTTGACTGGATGCGACTTAGTGATCATCCCAGCCGGGATCCCGCGAAAACCAGGAATGACCAGAGACGATTTGTTTAAAATCAACGCCGGGATTGTGAGAGATTTAGTCCAAAGCGTGGCTAAACATTGCCCGAACGCGGTTTTGAACATCATTTCCAACCCGGTGAACTCCACCGTCCCAATCGCCGCGGAGGTGATGAAGAAGAATGAGTGTTACGACCCGAAGAAAATTTTGGGCGTAACGACGTTAGACGTCATGAGAGCGAAAACTTTCGTCGCAGCGTTAAGACCGGATGATATTAAGGACGTCACCTTGTGCGATGTGCCTGTTGTCGGTGGACACGCAGGTACGACTATCATTCCTTTGTTGTCGCAAGTGACGCCGAAACTGTCGAAACCGTTCGAAGGCGATGAGTTGACGGCCTTGGTGACGAGAATCCAAAACGCCGGGACAGAAGTCGTCGAGGCAAAAGCAGGCGCGGGTTCGGCGACGTTGAGCATGGCGTTAGCTGCGGAAAATATGGCAACCTCGTGTTTGAGAGCGATGAGTGGCGAGAAAGGAATCGTCGAGTGCGCATACGTCGCCTCGGACGTTATTCCAGAGTTGGCATTTTTCGCCTCTAAGTGTGAATTGGGTGAGAATGGGCTTGAGAAGGTATTAGGGTGCGGTGAGATGGACTCGTTTGAAAAAGTGCAGGTGTCCAACGCCACCGCGGAGTTGAAAGCGAGCATTGAGAAAGGCGTCGAATTTGCAAACGCGCCAGCCGCGGAGAAGTAAAGTTCTTGAGTTTTAAAATTCTGAGATGACGCAAATTTTGGCTGTTGTCTCTCATTTTGTTACATGTGCATCATAAAGGGAATGTTTTACTACCAGTGGTACCATACCAGGTGGTGGTACCTATACTGAATGTTACGATTACTTTCTATTTTTAATATTGATACATATCTAGTACGTCCCTCCTTTACTTTTTTAAGCGCTCAAAGAAGCCGCTAAGCCGGCTTGAAATTTACCCCCGATGACTCTATCAGTGGAGTTTGCCAAAAGCACGCGACCAAAATTCAACTCAATGTTCCCCACGGGTAATGGCCACACGACACCTGCGCCACAACTTGCTCGCAAAGAATCTCTAAAGTTGGATACTTTAAACGTGTCTTTGACTTTCTCGTCGTGCGGAATGATGCATCCAGCGTTTACGAACATATGTCCATGAACGCCGATGTTCCGTAACTTTTCAACTGGAATGTCCATCTGAATCGAGGCTGTACCGCTGACAATGACGTCGCCTCCTAAAGAATCGTACGGCGAACTCGACTGTACCGATCGCGGTGGTGTCAAATTACCCGAGACAGAAACTCCCGGCGACGTTGGGGTGCGGCTCGGCGAGGAAAGTGTTGAATCTTTCTCCCGACGCACGTCGCAAGGTCCGGCGCCGTGCGGTTCAAACATGCGCAAAGAGCCGACGCCACCCATGAAGAAGCGGTCCGCAATGTTTGATCCACGAACACCAGAATTGGATGGAGAGGATGATGCCAGGTAAAACTCTTTTTGTAACGGTAAAATAACGCCAGCGCGCGCGCCAACTTGCCAACTCAACGAGTGTTTCATTTTTTCCGGCAAGAAATCATTCACGCGCTCGGGAAACACTCCCTTGTATTTCGCGTGATACTCTGATTTCACAAACGCTTCCGTCGTCGAATCAAAAACTGGATTTAACCCAGCTAATTCTGTTCGAACGTTCCACCACCAGTTTCTTTTCTTTTCTGCTCTCACGCCTTCCCCTTTACGTTCATCTTCATCTTCTGATTCGCCACCGAGCGTGTGCACGATGGACGATTTCAACGAGTGTCCGCACATTTTTCTCACCGCTCTCGAGGCAAATCTCGTCGGGTCTGTGATTTCTCTCCACACCAAGTTATAATCCAACGTCGCCGGTCGATCTGGTGAGCTCAAGTGAAACGATAACCCTCTTCCGGTTTCGTGAAACGACGAGTGTCGCACTGAACAGGTGTGTTGCTGAAAAATCCTCAACGCAGTCGTGATGTCCGATCGGAACACTCTCGGTTGTTCCCAGTGCAACGCGTAACTCGCTGATTTCTCGTGTCCTCTGATTAGCTCGAAGTCTATTTTTTCCGCGGATCCAACTGCGTTTCTTAACCCACCGGTTATCTCTACCGTCCCTTCGCCGCTTTGCGAAACAAACGTCCCTGCTTTCAATGATAACGCGTCTTTCTCCACTACATCTACGATAATCTTCGCCCCATTGGGGACGTAATTCTCCTCGCTCCCGGCGTCCAAAGTCACGTTTATTCCTTTGAATATGTTGTACTTCTCCAACTCTTCTCGTCCTTTCAACAGCTCGTCTTTTATCTCTTCCAAATTTCCGCAGTTCTCGACTCGTTTCTCGAAACAGTTTGTAATAAATTTCTCTCTGGTCTTTTTGTTCCCTCTGACGACAAATTCGGAAACGAAACACGGATTGTGTTTCAACTGTTCGTATCTGTGTCTGAAATCGAGCAAGGCTCGCTGCATTTGAAGATTGCTATCACGTTCGTGTTCGTCCTTTGCTTTTTGTTGTTGTTGTTGTTGTTCTCCTTCTTTTTCTTCTTCTTTCGACGGCGTTGGTTGCGAAGAGGACGATGAGTTTTTTCTTTCACCTTCTTCGCCCATCACTTCTTTCGACGGCGACGACATCGTCGACGAAAGCGATTCGATAAATAAACACGCGCGCACGGAAGATGCAGACGACGCGTGGTCTCCCTCGATCGCGCGCGCGTGATGGTGGGTACCGAGTGAGTACGAGTGCAAACCGTAATGAGGGATTTCTTCTTCTTCTTCTTCTTCTTCTTCTTCGGTTCTTTTTCTTTTCTTCGGTTCTTTCGAAGAATTTTTTCCAATTTCAAAAAAATTTCCACCCTTTCAGAGAGAGAGAGAGAGAGAGATTTTTAGTACGAAGAAGGAGAAAATCTTCACTTCACTTCACTCCCCCTCGCGCGCTCTCTTTTGTGACGCCGCACAAAAAACACGCATCCAAAAAAATAGAACGCGAAAAAGGGAACGAAACGCGAACCGCGGCCATGAGTCCCACGCCTTTGCCGTCGCCTCGAGAGTACGTTTATATCGTGGGGTGCATTTGTTTCTTTCCCCGCATTTTTTTTTTTGAATCGTTCGCCACAAAGCTTTAATTTTCTCGCGACTGACCCTGGAGTCCCTCTTTGTGCTCGCGCGAACAGAAACGGCAACACCGGAGTCTCTATTGAAGGGGAAGACCTGACGCAGACAATCGCGTTCCAAACACCCGGTGGCCCTCGAGTGCCTTTACACTCCGTCGTGGTGCGTTCTTCTTCGAAGTTGAATTTTTTCTTTGCCTTCACCTCTGATTTTTCAAATTTTGAACCCCCTCCCCCCTTCGTAAACACTTTGGTGGTGTCTATCCCCTCTTTCGTGGGTGTCAAGTTTCAAAACTGACAACAAAGAAAACAACAAATATTTTTCAACCCCGCACACACAGAATGATCCAACACCAACGACGACGATCAAGAATAACAAATGCACGACGAACACGGCGACGAAGAAGCAACCGACGACGGCCGTGAAGAACTCCTTCGGCGGTTTCGCGTTTAAGAAGAGGAAGACGCAGAACTTTAATAATAGTATGAATAACAAAGATGGTATGAACAACCGACGTCAAACGACGACGAGACAAACGAACTACATGGGTGGTTTTATAGAAAATCCAGGAGCGAATCATCAATACTTATACGGCAACATCAACGACAACTATGTCAACAACAACGGGGTTGATATGGAGTATATCAGTAACAACAACAATCATCATCATCAAGTGGCGTTGTCGGTCGGCAATGCGGGAGGCATTCACCAAAAGCTCGGGAACCCGGAACGATTCCACGAGGCGCTGAGAAACGACGTCAAGGAAGACGAGCGCATGTCCGAGCTTATCACCGCAATTACAGATGCAGAAGTTAACAAAGCGAGACTGAATTTTGGTTCCAGCGCGGAGCATATATTTCTAAGCGATATCATCGAGTTAGTGATGAAGGAGTTTTGCGTCAAAGTCGAGGAAGCTTTGATTGACGACGAAATCCTCTTTGACGAAGGACCGCATCAAATCAAACAGAAAATAGAAGAGAAAAAAGATAGTTTACGAAAATTAAGAGAGGAGTTATACAACGAATCGAAAAGGTGGGACGATATGCTCGAATCGACGTCGAAACCGACCCAAGACGAAGAGGCGAAGGCGTTGTTGCAACAAGAGTTGAAGAGGCACGATGAGGTGTTAAAGACGACGCAACACAGAGGTACTTTAGCTTCCGCGTGCTTAGAAACACACCGAGCGTTGGCGTTACAAGCTGAAGGTGCGGCTGCGATCGTTCAAGGCGCCGAAGCTTTGTGCGTGAGAGCTGAGAACGCGTGCAAAATCTTTGCGGATGCCATCGCGAAGAACGATTTCAAATCGTTACCAAACATGGATAATCCTCACGGCTTGTTACAATCTCTCATTGGTGCCTATAAAGAGACAAAGTAAGAAAAAGGGAGACAGAGAGCAAGACTTGGTATTAATGTTATATATCTGTACTATTATTCTATTCTATTCTATTCTATTCTACATATGTTACCACGTGGTTTATATACATAACACATTCTCTTCCACAAGCGTCTCGCTCTCACGTGAAATAAAAAAAAACGAGAGTCGTCGGTTAAAAAACAAAAAAAAAGCGATCTGCGATGAAATTTACTTCCTGCAAAACCAAAAAGTTTTTCACGAGGAGTCCGCATAACTTTTACTATAAGATCAAGCCACACGTCTCATACGCTCCACTCATCGCTACTGTTACTACTGCTGCCAATCAAAAAGGACACACGCATCTGCCAAATATTATAACACGCGCGTTAATAAAAGAAAATGAGTGGAAGTAAGTACTCGTTTTCGTTGACGACGTTTTCCCCATCTGGGGAACTCGTCCAAATCAAACACGCGCTCGCGGCGATTACGGCTGGAGCGACTTCTTTGGGGATTAAAGCCACCAATGGGGTCGTGTTAGCAACCGAGAAGAAAATGCCGTCGACGTTGGTGGATGAAACCAGCATATCGAAGATTCAATTGTTAACGGACGAGATTGGGATCACGTATTCTGGCATGGGTCCAGATTTTAGAGTTTTAACGCGAATGGCGCGCAAAGACACGCAAGTGTATTATAGAACGTATCAAGAAAGCATCCCGTGCTCACAATTAGTCCGAGAAACGGCAACGACTATGCAAGAGTTCACGCAACAAGGTGGGGTTAGGCCGTTTGGCGTGTCTTTGTTGATGGCTGGGTACGACGCGAACGGGCCGCAACTGTACCAAGTGGATCCGAGTGGGTCGTACTTTGGATGGAAAGCATCGGCGATCGGGAAAAACATGGTTAACGCGAAAACGTTTTTAGAAAAACGGTATAGCGAGGATATGGAGTTGGAAGATGCAATTCACACGGCGATTTTGACGCTAAAAGAAGGATTCGATGGTCAGATCGCGGCGAGCAACATTGAAATCGGCATCGTCGGGGAAGATAGAAAGTTTCGCATTTTGACCACGGCAGAGGTGTCGGACTACTTGAGCGAGGTTGAATAATTTTCATTAGCTTGTATTGATATTTCTTTTTCTACTACTAGACTATTATAAACTAACATCACTTGTACTTTTTGCATTTATCAATCGTCCCATACGGACGCGTCCTCGAAGTTCCACGTATCCCCAGTACCGTTCGTATCGAAAAGAAAGTACGAAAGAGCTCTTCGATCGTGGCACCGTTTATTCTCACCGCCTCTGTGTAGCACGCGGTAATCGTACAACAAAATGTCTCCTTTGTGAAGCTCTGGCGCTATGCGTTTCGCTTTTTCTTGTTTCTTCCTCGTTTTCGTATTTACGTATGGCGCGTCGTGATCAAACTTGTGGCTTCCTAAAATAAACTCCGTCGGCCCTTGGACTTTTGGCACGTCGTGCAAAGTCACGAAACAGTTGTACATGCCCTCTTTCCTTCCGTCGGCATGAAAATGTTGCTCGGGCGCTTTCGGAAGCGACGTGACGCATCCTCTATTCACGAGTGTTATCTTTTTCTCATCTTTCTTCTTTTCTCCCAACACTAATTCGAATACTCTCTCGCATTTCTGTTCTATGATGTTTCCGAGCGTTTGTAGAGCTTGGGCAAACGCCTTGCCGCTTTCCGGTATATTTTTTGTGTTGACATCTGAAAGCTTCGTCGCTTGGAAATCGAATCTTTTCCCATTCATTGCCCGAGAACAAATTTCCTTGAATCGGAATATATCTCTTTCGCATTTGACTCCGTGATGTGTTTTACACCGTTCGAGCAAGTCGTTTAAATAGTTTGTACAATGATGGTGCACGTTTTCGAGCAATTCTGTTTGCGTTTGTATAAAACCTTCTTCTCGGAAAACGCAAAACCCGTTTTGAAGGAGAGAATGTGAAGAGCTTTCAATCGTCGTGCAGAGAAACGGCACGTCGTCTGCTGTTTCTCCGTTGCCATCTCGTACGTCATCGTCCGAAGAAGACAACATATCGTACGATTGCTGCTTTTTAATTTGTCCATTATTATCGTCATTGGCTACAACATCCAAATCATCCAAGAAGCCTGCCAACGCTACTTCCGTGGATTCTCCTTCTGTTTTTATTGCATCTTTACTCTCTGCTGCTGCTTCTTTCCTATATCTCGCCCGAATCATTCTGTATCCTTTACCATCTTCCAACAATTCTTCGTCGTGTTTATGATTCGAACGTATCTCTTCCACCTGCTCTCGATTACTCTTAGGCATCAATCCCTCTGTGTCAAAGTAAACCTCCATGCCTCGCTTGACGAGTTCGCGAAGGAAGGTTTCAAAAATTTCTCGCTTCCTAACGCCGCAAACACATATAAACGTGCCATTTTCTTTACACAAATGATGCGCGACGCAATTTGCCAACTCTGTCGCGTGCTCTTCTAAATACACGACGTCCACCGCGACAATCACCGGGAACGTATTCCTTTCCTTGAAGTAGGTATTTGCCTCGTCTCCCCAATCTATTATTCGAGAGGCCACATCGAACTGTTTATTCAACATCGCGTTTTGCACGCACAAATTCACCGACTTTATATCTCCGTCCGAACATATCACAGAGGATGCGTTCAATTTTGCGCATATTAATCCATTCACGCCCGTGCCTGCCCCGAGCTCGAGGACATTCTTATTCTCAATTTCACCTAAAAACACGTTCTCTCCAAAGATAAAACTGGCCGACCAGACGCGTAAACCGGTTCGTAACGGCACGTTGTCGCAGTCTCGCTCTTCTTTTATACGTAAACTGATGGTGTTGTCTTTTTCACCATCGCTCGATCGTGATGTTCTGTCAATCTTCAAGCGAGTGATGAGTTCGAGAACCATATAGATAGTTTAGAAGAGTTTAGGCATCAAGCGTCAAGTAAAAGGACGACAAAACAAAAACGAAAAAAGAAACGAAAGAAGACAAAGAAGAAGCACTTCTCTCCATTCGCAACGCGTGCCGGCCGACCCCCTTGACAAAGAAACGATCGAAGAAACGGGACGCGTCGTAAAAGAATGTTTGGTCAAATCGTCATCGGCCCTCCCGGGTGTGGAAAAACGACGTATTGCGCGGGAATGTCGCAATATTTCACTCTGTTGGGAAGACCGCATAAAATAATAAATCTCGACCCAGGGAACGACGTGCACGACAACGAAAATTACGAGTGCGCGGTAGATATTAACGATTTAGTGTGTCTAGAAAACGTTCAAAAGGAATTGAATTTAGGCCCGAACGGAGCAATGATGTACTGTTTAGAATATTTAGAGGCTAACCTGGATTGGTTGACAGAGAAATTAGAACCGCTCGAGAAGGAGTGTTACTTGGTGTTTGATTTACCCGGACAAGTGGAGCTATTCAACTTACACGAGTCGCTGAAGAATATCATCGCCACCATGCAAAACGAGTGGCACTATCGAGTAGTGACGGTACATTTAGTGGATGGACATTTGTGCGCGGACCCGTGGAAATACGTCGCCGCGTTGATGTTATCGTTATCGACTATGTTGCATTTAGAAACGCCGCACGTGAACGTTTTGTCTAAAGTGGATCTGATGGACAAATACGGCGAATTGGCGTTTAATCTAGATTTTTATACCGAAGTACAGGATCTGAGTTATTTAGCAGAATATTTAAACAGCGACCCGAAGTTTAAAGAGTACAATAAGTTAACGAACAACATCATGGAGATTATCGAAGATTACGGTTTAGTCAGGTTTACCGCGATGTCTATCGAGGATTTCGATTCAGTCAATCGAGTGTGCCAATTGTGCGATAAAAGCATCGGATACAGTCCAGAGTTTCATAAAAATTTAAAAACGCAACAAGAGAAAGGCAGCTCGAGTAGCAGCAGCACGCACCCTGCGGTTGGACCCGCTTCATATTTCAAAAGTGGGGTCATCCCAGAACGCGATTGGGATCCGAGGAAGGCGTATTCTAAAATGCCAGCGGAACCGATATCGGCGGCGAATCTAGACATAACCGAACGGTTTTTTAAATCCGTAAAAGTGAATGACGGCGACGATGTCACACTCGAAGAAGAAAAAGAAGAAAAAGAAAAGAAAACAGTAGAGAAGTAGATGTAGTTTTTCAGTATATAGAGAGTAGATCACCTGAAATAGACACCCATTTTCAATTTTGACACCCATTTTCGTCTAAACCTAAATGGGTGCCTTTCAACAAAAAGTAAGTACTCGGAGTCAGAGTAGGAGTCAGAGTCCCATTCCGAGCTCCAGTCCGAGTCGGAAGCCTCTTCGTCAAAAGGACATCCATTTTCGCGCGCATATTTTAAACACTCGAGGTGACCATTTAAGGCAGCTTGAGAACAAGTCCATTTATCCCAATCACACCCGTTTTCGTGTGCGTATTTCAAACACTCGAGCTGACCATTTTTGGCAGCTTTAGAACAAGTCCATTCATCCCAATCACACCCGTTTTCGTGCGCGTATATCAAACATTCGAGAGGACCATTTTCGGCAGCATTAGAACAAGTCCATCCAGTCCAAGGACACCCTTTCTCGTGCAACACTTTAAGCAATTCTAAATTTCCCTTCTCAGCCATTTTCGAACAAAACAGTGCCTTCTTTTCAGAACACTTCTCCAAAGCCCATGATATGGTCGACGTCGTATCAAAATCTCGAATCTTGAATGCATCAGGTAATTGCGCCTTCGACCGTTTTACCGCCGCGCGACTTTCAGTATTGACGTCGTAAAAGAACTTCACGTCGTTCCCGTTCAGCTTCGGCACGACGTGCGTATCAAATATATCGGGATGATCCTTCACGAGTCGCCATAATAATCTTTTATCACTCTTTACCCGTTTGGTTGTTGGTCGTGCTTCCACATTCTTGCGGCTTTTTCTTTTCTTCGACATCATCAAACGCTGGCTGAAAACACAAAGAAGAGACGAGACGAGAAGACCGAAGAAGAAGAAGTTCAAAAACGACACCCGTCGATCTCGCCGACAAGACGATCTCGTGTGTGTGCTCGATGCGTGCGTGCGTGTAAAAGCGCGTTTTATTTATGACAAAAGGAATCGAATGAATTTTTTTCTTTTCGCTTTCTGAGAAAGAACGTGAAATGTGAAATAGACAAAAATCTTTCTTATAAAATAAGGACAACCGTTTCCGTGCGCGTCTGTATTTCAAACACTCGTAGTGACCACCTTCGGCAGCTTTAGAAAAAAGAAGAAGAAGAGAGATGCATAATGGTACAATCCGCAGGACGAGAACGACCCAGCGCGTGGGTATATGTATATATGTCTGTGTTTTTCTTGTTTTTAATCAAAAAATTGCTTGCATAAAGATGCAAGTTGTAAGGAGTACTCGTTCTTTGGTTATTCTTTTTCATAGCGCAACAGGAGTCTTTCA
>MDTG01102202.1_pt1 | contig 16651 bp, 17 predicted proteins | sample 811421 | NCBI WGS metagenome assembly MDTG01 (sample SAMN05326645, study PRJNA326480) | marine metagenome | isolation source: seawater | place: Pacific Ocean: South East | collected 2011
CCCAAGCCCTTGTCAGCGTCGCGGCGGGCGAAGATACATCGCTAGCTGGCGTGTCGGCGACAAATATCAGGCGAACTTGGTATAGTATTGAATTCTTGATGGCGAAATAAAAATTCAATGTTTTCTTATTCATCCACAAAATAGAGTTGTTCCACTCAATACCGAATAACAGGATATTTCCAAAGGTCGAATCCATCTCTTATTCTAAGACAGTTTTATTTGGTTTCTCAGCTGAGTCATTTTCGCGATTAATTGGATCGTCGCAAAATAAACTACCAAGACATTACGTACTCAGAAGAACTCAAACCAATTTACTATCGCTTTAAGCGCCTCGCTGACTTGGGCATTTTACCGAGGAAAGGCATGCGATTGAAGCGCTATTCTTACTAACCCATCGAGAGACTAAACCAAGGGTGGGTATATCACCTCTCTGAAATAGAAGTTAAATCTGCGATGTGAACTTTGCCATCAGGATTCAACGCGCACGATTTCACTTTTTGACAAACGCACCTCGACGTATTGACCCATCAATTCCATGAGAATGAAGACCCTTTGGTTATCATCCCGACATTGGAACAATCCTATTCGATCAATCAATGGCCCACTAGTTACGCGCACTTTTTCACCTGGAGTGAGAGAGTCTGCATTGACTACGTCAACTAAGCCCTTGCTATCCTCGCGCTCTTTTATCTCTTTTATCAATTGATCAGGTATTGGCGTTGGCTGATCTCCATGAGAAATGATAGCTCTGACCCCAATGGTCGAATTGATAGCACGCCATTGGTCAATTGCGAGATCAAGGCAAACAAAAAGATAACAAGGAAATAAAGGCGACGGTAACCACTCTACACGTCGCGCATGGCTACGACGCTTCCTGTACTTTGGTAGATACGCCTCGAAACCCTGGCGGCGCAAATTTATCAGGGCATCTTGCTCTCTGCGAGCCAAGGTATTAACGACGTGCCAGTGCTTCATGGAGCTGTATCCGAACGACACTCTGTAAGTCTAAAGGTTATTGCGCAGTCTCTTATGACCGTACTCGACCGTGTTGTTTAAATCCAATTCCAATTGAGGGCTCTCCTCTTCATTCGCCACAAAGTGATCAACGCGGAGTGTTTAATCAAAGCAAAACAAGCGCAGATATCTATCGCCATTGGGATCAAGCAATATAACGGCGTGAGGGATTACCAGACACTGAACATAAACCCGCCCACTCCTGAACCGAATTAGACAACTCGCAAATTACCGACCCAGATAATTAGGCCGAGACACTCGCATCGCAATGGAAGATTGCCTCTGACTAGCCCTTTTCGATGTTCAGATCACGGGCGCTTAATGTTGGAACACTCCGCGGTCATTGTGCTAAAATTTTCGGAGAGCCGTTTTTTTTACAATGGTTAGGGTTAGCTCAGTTTGCTAATCATCTAAACTGCAAAAGGCTATTTCGACGAAATGGTGCCGCGGAGTGGAATTGAACCACCGACCCCGCCCTTACCAAGGGCGTGCTCTACCCCTGAGCTACCGCGGCACTTCTTAAAAAGCCGGCGCAAAATGCCATAGCGCTATGCCGGACGCAAGCGTCCCTTAGGGTGTTCCTATTGACGATGAATCACAATACCCGCACGATGAAACAAAATCGGGTCACACGAATGCCATGAGTACAAAAGAACCCAAATTCTCCAAAGCCACCCCGGCGAAAGAAGCCGCTGAGTCGCAGCGGCAATCCCGCTTGGCGGCATCGTTGCGCACCAACTTGAGAAAGCGCAAGGAACAAGCGCTCCGACGCGACAAAAAACCTGCCGGCGCCAATAAATCCTGACCGCGACCGTTACACCATTATTTATTTCTACCTACCTCTCGTTCCTTGTTCGCAATGAAGGCCTACTCTAAAAGCATCCAAGCAAAACCGTCAGGGAAACAAAATGGACCGAGTTCGGATCGTCGGCGGAAAGCCGCTGTATGGCGAAATACCCATCAGCGGCGCTAAAAATGCCGGGCTGCCCTTGATGGCAGCAAGTTTGTTGACCGACGAGCCCCTGCGACTTGCAAACCTGCCGCGTCTGGCCGACATCTCATCCATGGGGCACCTGCTGAGAGAATTAGGTGTCAAAATCTCTATGAACGGCGAAGCAACCAAAAGGGGGTCGGCCGACCAGGTCCTGGAACTGGACGCCAGCGCCATCACCGAGACCACCGCGCCATACGATGTGGTCAGAAAAATGCGCGCTTCGGTATTGGTTCTGGGCCCGCTGCTGGCCCGTGAACACGCAGCGCGCGTATCCCTGCCCGGTGGTTGCGCCATTGGCACGCGACCCGTTGATTTGCATTTGAAGGCCATGGAGCAGTTGGGAGCAACGATCGAACTCACCGAGGGCTATATCAATGCGACGGCGCCTGGCGGCCTCGTCGGCGATCATGTGATCTTTCCGACGGTCACTGTCGGCGGCACAGAGAACGTCCTAATGGCTGCGGCGCTTGCGAAGGGAGAAACCGTCGTCTCCAACGCAGCACTAGAACCCGAAGTCACCGACCTCGCCCATTGTCTGACAGCCATGGGGGCGAAGATCGAAGGCATCGGGACAGACACCCTGCGCATTCAAGGCGTTAAGCGGCTGCAAGGCACTGAACACACAGTCCTTCCCGACCGGATCGAAACCGGTAGCTATGCCGTAGCCGCAGCGATCACTGGCGGCGACGTACTTTTGCGGGGCGCCCGGATGGACTTAATCGAGGCCACCGTAGACCTACTAAGTCGCGCCGGCGTAAGTTTTGCGAAAGAAGCCAACGGCGTCCGCGTCACCCGGACCGATGGACGGGTGCGCGGCGTAGATCTCATGACCGAACCCTTCCCTGGGTTTCCAACCGATATGCAGGCGCAGTTCATGGCCCTCATGTCCGTCGCCGACGGTGCCTCAATGGTGACAGAAACCATTTTCGAAAACCGTTTCATGCACGTTCCCGAATTGTCCCGCATGGGCGCTGACATCAATATACACGGCGCCTCCGCCATTATCCGCGGCGTGCCGGCATTGTCCGGCGCGCCCGTCATGGCGACCGACTTGCGCGCGTCTGTCTCCTTAGTGCTAGCTGGTCTGGCGGCGAGAGGGGAAACCATAGTTAACCGCGTCTATCATTTGGATCGTGGCTACGAGCGGCTTGAAGAGAAGCTCGCGCTCTGTGGGGCAGAGATCGACCGCCTGGCAGGCCGACCACAGCCGACCCTTGAAAACAAGGGCTAGAGAACCAGAGAAAAACCCTCTATGAATGCCGGCCACTCTTAGTCTTGAGGTGTGTACGCCGTGTCCGACGTTCAGATAAACGAGAATTTGATCCTAGCTTTACCAAAGGGCCGCATCCTGAAAGAAGTAATGCCCATCGTCCGCCGCGCTGGGATCGAACCGGAAGCTGCCTTCGATCGATCGGCAGACCGCAAACTCCGTTTCACGACTAACATCGACGGCCTGGATATAATCCGGGTACGTAGTTTCGACGTGGCCACCTTTGTTGCCTTCGGCGGCGCGCATCTGGGGGTAGTGGGTAACGACGTATTAATGGAATTCGATTTCGCAGAACTTTACGCGCCGCTTGACCTGAATGTTGGTCATTGCCGCATTTCTGTGGCCGAGCCCGCCGATGTATTGGCCGGCGACGACGCCAGCCGTTGGAGCTCTGTACGAGTCGCCACAAAATACCCAGCAATCACCCAGCGCCATTTTGATCAGCGCGGCGTGCAGGCGGAATGCATCAAGTTAAACGGCGCCATGGAACTGGCGCCGCAGCTGGGGCTCTGCAGAAGAGTCGTGGACCTGGTATCCACCGGCGCCACCTTGAGGGCTAACGGTCTTATCGAGACCGAAGAGATCTGCGCCATCACTTCTCGTCTTGCCGTCAATCGAACAGCTTGGAAAACCCGTTCGGAGGAGGTGAGTCACTGGATCAAGCGGTTCGAGGAGGCCGTCCATGCCGAAGCGACTTGATTCCTGCAGCCCGGATTTCGAAAGCGCGTTTTCAGCCTTCCTATCCGAAAAGCGCGAGACCGAAGCGGATGTCAACGACGCGGTGGCGGCAATCCTGGCTGACGTCCGCACACAGGGCGACCAGGCGGTTTGCGAGGCAACGGCGAAGTACGACCGCTTTAATATAAGCCCCGAGAAGATGGCTTTCTCCTCCGGCGAGATTGCCAAGGCACACACCCAGTGCGACGCCGAGACGCTTCAGGCGTTGGAGTTGGCCGCTGCTCGGATTCAAGCTTTCCATTCAAAGCAGCGTCCACATGATTTCGATCAAACTGACGACGCGGGGCTGCGCTTAGGTTACCGATGGACGGCTGTCGGAGCAGCTGGTCTTTATGTTCCGGGTGGCACGGCGGCCTATCCCTCCTCCGTTTTGATGAACGCAATTCCCGCAAAAGTCGCCGGGGTCAGCAGATTGGTCATGGTGGTTCCGACACCAGACGGCGTAGTCAATGGCCTGGTTTTAGCCGCCGCCAAGGTCTCTGGCGTAGATGAGATTTATCGCATTGGCGGCGCCCAGGCCGTCGGCGCTCTGGCATACGGAACGGCAACGATTGCACCCGTAGACAAAATTGTCGGGCCAGGCAATGCCTATGTGGCCGCCGCTAAAAGGCAGGTCTTCGGCACTGTGGGCATTGATATGATCGCCGGCCCGTCGGAGATCCTCGTCCTTGCTGACGGAGATAACAACCCTGCATGGATCGCCGCCGATCTTCTGTCTCAAGCCGAACACGACACGGCCGCCCAGGCCATCCTGATTACCAATAACGCGAACTTTGCCGACGCCGTCGTTGCAGCAGTCGACGAACATCTGAAAACGCTGCCGCGCACTGAGACCGCAGGCGCCAGTTGGCGCGACTACGGCGCGGTCATGACTGTGCCAAACCTGGACGACGCGTTGCCCCTCATCGATCGGATCGCGCCTGAGCATTTGGAAATTGCCACCGAGGACGCGCGCAGGCTTGCGCTTCGGGTTCGAAACGCGGGCGCTATTTTCATCGGTCGATTTGCGCCCGAAGCCCTGGGAGATTATCTAGCCGGTCCCAACCACGTTTTGCCAACCGCCCGTTCGGCCCGCTTTTCATCGGGTCTTGGCGTCTTGGATTTTATGAAACGCACGTCGATGATCGAGTGTGACCGCCCCGGTCTTCGCGCGGTAGGGCCAGCGGCGGCAACCCTGGCCCGGGCCGAGGGCCTGGACGCACACGCACTATCAATCTCCATACGCCTGAACGAAACGAACACGTCCTAGGGCAAGGATCCGACCAATGGCCGGTCAAAACTACATTTCCACCATCGACCTGAATGAAAAATCGGTCATTCGACGCTCGCCCCAAGTTGAGCATGAGCGGAAGGTGGCTATCTTCGACCTGTTGGAAGAAAACAATTTTGCGCTACGCAAAGGCGGTAATGGACCCTTTCACCTAAGGCTCCGGATCGAGGAAAACCGGCTGATCTTCGGCCTCAGCGACGAAGACGATTTACATCTGACGGACGTCACACTGCCCATCAATACCTTTCGAAGAGTCGTCAAAGATTACTTTTTAATATGTGATAGCTATTTTGAGGCCATCAAAACTAAAACGCCCTCTCAGATCGAAGCCATCGACATGGCTCGGCGCGGCCTCCACGACGAAGGAGCGGAAACTCTGCAAGAACGAATGACCGAGTTTGTGAAGATGGACAAGAAGACGGCGCGTCGGCTCTTTACCCTGGTCTGCGTCCTTCATATCCGGGCTTAAGCGGCGTATGGGGGACCTTCCTTCCGCTGTCTTGTTCGCGTGCACCATGAACTCCGTGCGTTCGCCCATGGCGGAGGCTATCCTCAAATTTCTTCACGGCACCCGCATTTATGTGGATTCCGTCGGCGTGCGCTCGAGGGAAGTGGACGGGTTTGCAATCGTTGTGATGGATGAGCTCGGCATCGATTTAAGCCACCATAACACCAAAACTTTTGGTGATCTGGATGACAGCTACTATGATCTTGTCATTCCCATGTCACCGGAAGCTCAACACCGCGCCATGGAAATGACCCGCGTCATGGCTTGTGAGGTCGAGTTTTGGCATACCTTCGATCCCTCCATGTTGGGCACCGAGGACCGGGATCAACGCCTGGAGGCCTACCGACAGGTTCGCGATCAACTCATGCAGAAAATTAAGCGCCGGTTCCCATTGACCAGCGCCGCAGATACCTGATTTCTGATGAAAACGCTTGACCCTTCATGATTTGACGGCATGTTTAGAGCCTCGTTTAAAATTAGACCGAGCGCAGTATGGCCAAAGAAGAACCGTTGGAGTTCACAGGCACGGTGAGCGAAATTCTACCAAACGCCATGTTTCGGGTGAAGCTCGACAACGATCACGAAATCCTCGCCCATACGGCGGGAAAAATGCGCAAGCACCGCATCCGCGTGCTTGCCGGAGACCGGGTCAACGTTGAGATGACTCCCTATGACCTGACAAAAGGTCGCATAACCTTCCGCTTCAAGTAAGGCTTCGGCCAGATGGCGAGCCGCCTAGTTCTTGCTTCCGCGTCATCTAGGCGGCTGAATCTACTTTCCCAGGTTGGCATCACACCCGATTCCGTCGTTGCGCCCAATATCGACGAAGAACCTCTGGCCGGTGAACAGCCGCGCCAGTTGGTCAGACGCCTGGCCGCGGCAAAAGGCGCGCACGTAGCTGCAATCCACGGCGACGCCGTGGTTTTAGCTGCCGATACAGTGGTCGCCTGCGGGCACCGCATCCTTGATAAGGCCGAAACGACGGCAGATGCCGAGGCACATCTTCGGCTGCTGTCCGGGCGGCGCCATCGGGTTTACGGCGGGGTCACGGTTATCAGTCCCGGCGACCAGGTCCGTAGCCGACTGGTGATTACGCAAGTGAGTTTCAAGCGACTGCACAAAAAAGATATCGGCGCCTACCTGGAGGCTGGCGAATGGCAGGACAAGGCAGGTGGCTATGCGATTCAGGGCTCGGCCGGAGGGTTTGTGAAGAGGATAAATGGATCCTATTCAAACGTGGTCGGCCTACCGTTATGTGAAACCTTGGCGCTCCTGAAGAGCGTGGGAATAGTATAGGCAATTGAGGAACCCATGGCCGTTGATCGTATTTTAGTGTCGGTGTCGCCCGGTGAAACTCGCATAGCTGAATTGAGCGACGGACAACTGGTGGGCCTTCCCTATGATCGGGCCGGACAAAGATCGATGGTGGGCGATATTATCGCCGGCCGGGTCGAAGCTGTGATCCATCACCTGCAGGCTGCATTCGTGGACATCGGCGAGGAGGGCTCTGGTTATCTAAGTTTGCCTGATGCCCGGCCACACGCGGCCAAATCTGGTGATGCCATCAGCGATTACGTAGTTGAGGGCGATACGGTGCTTGTCCAGGTGACACGCGATCCGGATGGCGACAAGGGCGCGAAACTGACCATGAAACCGGTTCTCACGGGCCGCGATCTGATCTTCACGCCCGGCCGGCCAGAGGTATCCCTATCGCGCCGCATCGAGGACCAGGCGGAGCGGGACCGGCTATCCAAAGCCATAGCCGGGCGGGACACTAGCGGCGGCGGGTTAATTTTACGAACTGCCGCCCAGGAAGCAGAGGCAGATGATTTGATCCGCGAAGCTGATCGCCTGGAAGCCAAATGGGTGGATGTCTGCGAGGCCTTTGCTACTGCGCGCGCGCCGCAGATGCTGCAACAAGAACCCGAACCCGCGCTGCGCATCTTACGTGATCTGGGTGGCGCAGACCTGAACGCCATAGTGACCGACGATCCGGATACCTACAACGCGCTGAAAGGCTTTACCGTTGCGGAGATGCCGGACATCACGGACTTGGTCCATTTGTACCGGGGCACGGCGCCGCTTTTCGCATCGGAAGGCATCGAGGAAATGATCGAGGCAACACTTGAGCCCCTAGTTCCTCTACCATCCGGTGGCAATATCCGGATCAACGAAACTGACGCGTTGGTAGCTGTGGACGTTAATACGGCTGGGGCCCGCGGCGGCGGACGTGATCAGATGATCCGGAACGTAAACTGTGAAGCCGCCAGCGTATTTGCCCAGCAAATCCGCCTACGCAATCTGAGCGGCCTGATGGTCATCGATTTCGTATCCATGCGAATTACAGATCATCAAGAGAAGGTCCTGGAGACATTGCGCCAGGCCGTGGCCGACGACCCACAGCGGCCTTTTGTCGGCGGTTTCACCCGCTTCGGATTAGTCGAGATGACACGGCGGCGGAAAGGTCCAAGCCTCTCTGAGTTGCTATGCGGGGGGCCGGCGGCACCTCAGAAATCGGCCATTACAACGGGCTTGGAGGCCCTTCGGCACGTTCTGGAAGAAGCACGCGCAGAACCAGCCGCGCAATTCACAATCGAGGTCGCGACATCGACAAAACGTGTCTTGAAGGCTAACCTAGCATCGGCCTTGGCAAAGACCAACAAACGGCTAGGCGGCGGCCTGACGCTGATTGGAACCGATTCGATTAAACAAGATACCTACGTCATTCGGCGCGGCGTCGAGTCGTGACTGATTATACCGCACCACCTAATAACATTGTGCACTTAGAGGATCGAAAATGCCCAATATGCAGTAAAAGCCGGGCCCATAAGTACCGCCCATTCTGCTCCAAACGCTGCGCCGATCTCGACTTGGGCCAGTGGTTCAATGAGGATTATCATATTCCCGCCGAAGAGGACGCTGAGTTGGATGAAGACGCGTTCATCGACGATTAAAAAATTTTAGCTGCCGGCTTTACCAGCGCTGGACAGGCCTTGTCGTTTCCTTTAAAAGCCCTCGATGCTAATGTCACGGCTCGGTGCTTTGCCATACACGTGGCATCCCGATAGGGACGGAGCCCAGGTAGCTCAGTTGGTAGAGCACGCGACTGAAAATCGCGGTGTCGGTGGTTCGATTCCGCCCCTGGGCACCACTTCTCTAACGCCATACAGTTCAATTTTTTGATTTTCAGGGTTCTCCTTAAAAAAAGTAGCGAGATTATTTACTATGTTTGGTGCCAAAGATGCCCCTCATACCTAATTGAAGGATGGGATTTACTGCTTTAATCGCCGTCTCCCGACGAACCCGGGGTATCACGTCAAGCGCGCCAAGATAGTTTTTGACCTTAGAACAAAATCTTTGAGACCGGCGAGAACCCAAGTTATCACTTTGTCCAATCCTCCTCTGATCCCACGATTTCCGTTTAATAGGCTTTTATGCTCGTAATCGGACGAAAAGGGGGCACTTTGAGACGGTAAGAGTATCTTCTACAATTAGCGAAAATCGGCCACAAAACTAAGTCTCGTAGATTTCTGTGGTAAGGTCTTGGCTGAGAAATTTTTTGATCGCATCCATGTGCAACGCTAAGAGCCTCGTTCGAAAAACACCGTTCTTCTATGGATGGGTCATCGTCGGATGCACCATGTGCGGAAATTTTGCCAAGCAGGGATCCTCGGTTGCAGTCCTATCTATATTCGCTATTCCCATGTCCACGACCTTCGGTTGGTCGATGGCTGAGTTTTCAGGCGCTGTCGCTTTTGGCGGACTATTCGGCGCATTAATCGCTCCAAAAGTTGGCGTGATAGCGGACCGTCGGGGGGGCGGGCAGATTCTCGTCGTCGGATCATTGGTCATTGGATTCAGCCTAATTCTCTTGTCGCTAACCCAATCCTTAATATGGTTCTACTTGGCGTATTGCCTTGGTAGAATGGCATTTGTAGGACCATTCCAAATCGCCGTCACAAGTGCCATCGCCAATTGGTTTATCCATCTGCGCGGCCGCGCCATGTCATTTGCAGCGCTTGCGCACAGTTTGGGCCTGGCCACCTTACCCATAATTGCCTTCGCAGTTATTGAGTCTTGGGGTTGGCAAGCTAGCTGGCTTGTTATTGGGGCCCTTGTCTTTATGGTTGGCGTTCTCCCCAACCTCATTCTAATGGTTCAACGGCCCGAAGATGTGGGCCTTCGGCCATATACGGTGAAGGACAAAATTTCCAATACATCGGATGAAGCGGATGATCCTGACCTGGAACGAAGCCTGACCCGAGGCGAGGCTTTGCGGACACCAACGTTCTGGTTGCTGGTTGCCTTTTCGGCACTCATTTATCCCGTCCAGGCAGGCGTAAGCCTCCACCAGGCCCCACACCTCATCGACCGAGGTATCTCGATGGGCCTGGCCGCAGTGGCAGTGAGTGCTTTCTCTCTTATGTCAGCCGTCGGTGGACTTGCATTTGGTCAGCTTGAAGCAAGGATTGGCGCCCTAAGAAGCCTAGCAGGCGCAGCACTCCTCATGTCAATCGGTGCTAGCATTATGCCTATAGTGTTCGATATCTCGACAGCATTTGTAGCTGCTTGTATCTTTGGCGCCGGGATTGGCGGGCTATTAACGCTTTTGCCGGTGGCTTGGGCCAACAGTTTCGGTCGCCAAAACTTGGGCGCTATAAGCGGTATCACGCTGCCAGTACAAATTATTGCACAGGCGGTCGGCCCCATAATCTCTGGCAACCTATTCGACGTGACTGGTGATTATCATGCATCTCTAACGCTTTTCGCCTCCTTTGCTATCTGCGCGTCTATACTGGCGTTGGTTGCAGCTAAGCAAGGTGACCCCAAAATGCGATAGGGTGCGGGACCAGACTAAGGGGCCCATTCGAAATGCGGATCGACATGCCCTTTTGCGACCATAATTCAAAATATCAATTTCGGCACCCAATGCGTAATTCCGGCGCTGGTAATGTCCGTTTTGGGAGATTTGCATCCTAAATGATCCTAATCGCGGACTTTTCTTACGGTGCCCCGAAACACCATTTCTCTATAACCACTCAGGCTGTACTACTGAATGCCCACTAACACGATAAACAAAAGCATCTTGTTATACTAAATTTCACAAGGTGCCACTTTGCCACGGCTTTTTACAAATTTTGTGTCGGGGATTCTCGCGGCTGCAAGGTTGCTGTCTATTCGTCGAAAGGCGAGTCCGTTCCCACGGGTCGTGCCAGTAACCCGGCTATGGTCGCGTCCGTGTCCGCCCCATGATTGACGATTGCGTTGACGGCCAGGCAGATCGGCATGTCTACCTGCAACTGAGCAGCAAGGGCGGTCACAGCCGCCGCCGTATCAACTCCTTCAGCCACAGAATTCCGTTCCGCCAGAATGTCGGATAACGTCCGGCACTGACCCATCGCCACGCCTAACGAGAAATTTCGTGACTGCATGGCGTTGCTCGTTAACGTCAGATCGCCAATGCCGGAAAGGCCCATTAGGGTCTCGGGACGCCCGCCCTTGGCCAAAGATAACCGCGCCATTTCCACTAGTCCACGGGTTATAATTGCGGCGCGCGCATTATTACCAAGACCGCGGCCTTCGACGATACCACATGCGATGGCGAGCACATTTTTGATCGCGCCGCCAACCTCCGCACCAATAACATCGGCGCTCTGATAAATCCGGAACCGTGGCGTGCCCAGGGCCTGTGCCAAGCTGTAGCCGGTTTTAAAATCGGCGCAGGCCAACGTTACAGCCGTCGGTTGCTCGCGCGCCACTTCCTTCGCAAATGTGGGGCCAGAAAGAACGGCGAACCGCTGTTTCGGGAGAGTTTGTTCTACCACCTCGTTCATCAAGGCGCCACTGGCAATCTCAATCCCTTTGGCGCAAATTACCAAGGGCACAGAGAGATCCAGATATGGCGCAAGAGACCCACAGGTGGCACGAAAGAATTGCGACGGCGTAGCCAGGACTAAAGCGTCCGCCTCAGTGGCCTCGCCAAGGTCAACGGTGGCGCAGATTTCAGGCGCCAATGGTACGCCGGGAAGAAATGGCGTGTTCTCATTCGCAGTGTTAATGGCTTTGACGACGTCTGCTTCACGCGCCCAGATCTTCACCTGACGACCGGCCCGATGGGCCACGGAAGCCAATGCCGTTCCCCAGGCACCGGCGCCGATGATTCCGATTCTATCCATATAATATCTAGCGGTTCTTACGTAGCCTATTCAAGCCTTGACGCCCGCGAAGGCAGATGGTGGTGCATTGGGATCCAGCGGCCAGCGCGGTAGCGGCTTGAATTCAAAGCCGTCGGCGCCTCGTTGCCGCAATTGCTCTAGTCCGGCCCAAGCCACCATGGCGCCGTTGTCCGTGCAAAGATGAGCCGGTGGCGCATGAAACGGCAGCCCATGCGCAGCGGCCATAGCTGTCAAACGACCACGCAAGTAGGCATTAGCGGCAACGCCCCCGGCCACAACCAGTGCACCGGCCTCGGGGCAATGAGCTCGGAACGCCGCGATCGCGTTGGCGCAACGGTCCTCCAGAACATCGCCAACGGCGCGTTGGAACGAAGCACAAAGATCGGCAATATCGCGATCTGAAAATGGCCCCGGTGGCAACTCTTCCAGAGTTTGACGAACTTTGGTCTTGAGGCCAGAGAAAGAAAAATCGCAGCCGTCGCGCCCACGCATCGGCCGGGGCAAAGGAAATCGGCCGTCATCACCATTGCGGGCCCGCGCCTCCACCTGAGGCCCACCTGGATATCCAAGCCCCATGAGCTTAGCGGATTTGTCGAACGCTTCGCCTAAAGCATCGTCGACCGTCGTGCCGATGCGGTGATATGACCCCACACCTTCAACGATCAACAATTGGCAATGCCCGCCCGACACCATCAAGAGGAGATAGGGGAAGGCGACGGCGTCACCAGATTCGGTGCCACTGAGTCGCGCCGTCAACGCGTGAGCCTCAAGATGATTAACGGCGACGAACGGCTTTGCTTCGGCCAGAGCAATGGCCTTGGCGGTCATAATGCCAACCATGACGCCGCCGATCAGGCCCGGACCGCCAGTGGCAGCAACACCGCCAAGATCAGCAAATTTAGCCCCGGCTTTGGACATCGCCTGAGCAACAACTACATCAACCACCTCCACGTGGGCGCGGGCGGCGATTTCCGGCACAACGCCGCCATAGGGCGCATGCGCCTCCATTTGCGAAAGCACAATATTAGACAGAATCCGGCGATCGGCGTCGACCACGGCTGCTGCCGTTTCATCACAACTGGTTTCGATGCCGAGGACGATCATGGACAAGCGATACACACATGCTAAGAATTGGTTCGGGGACCTTACCCTCCGGCTCGCGACCTTGCCAGAAAATTGGTGATTTCATGATCACGCCGCCCCTCCTGACCATCGGTACACGCGCAAGCCCGCTCGCCATGGCACAAACCGCGGAAGCAGCTGCCCGTTTGACCGCAGCCGAACCAACCTTGGCTGCCCCCGACGCTATTATGATCTCGAAGATTCAGACAACCGGTGACCAAATTCAGGACCGATACCTCGCGGAATTCGGCGGCAAAGGACTGTTCGCGAAGGAATTGGATACCGCGCTTCTCGATGGCCACATTGATCTTGCCGTCCACTCCCTCAAGGATCTGGAAACGCGGCTGCCCGCGGGCATTACGTTGGCCGCTTGCTTGGAGCGCGAAGATCCACGCGACACCTTAATCGGTTTGGGGCTGACAAGCCTCGATGATCTGCCGAAAGGGGCGCTGGTGGGCACCGCATCGCTTCGGCGCCAGGCACAGGTTCTAAATCGACGGCCGGACATCCAGATCACGCTGCTGCGGGGTAATATCCAGACCCGCATGCGTAAGATTCGCGAAGGAGAGGCCGACGCCACATTCTTAGCCTTGGCAGGACTTAACCGCATGGGCGTCGGTCATGAAGCCGCGTGCATATTGTCACCGAACGAGCTTTTACCGGCCTGCGGACAAGGTGCCATTGGCATTACCTGCCGGACCGACGATTCGCGTGTTCGCTCGTGGCTAGAGCGAACCAACCACGTCAAGACGATGACCCGGGTTTCGGCCGAGCGGGCCATGTTAGATCAGCTAGACGGCACCTGCCGCACGCCTATCGGCGGCTTAGCGGTGTTGAGCGAGCACGGCGATTTGACGTTGCGCGGATTGGTTGCGCGTCCCGACGGCACGGCCTTATTCCGTAGCGAGTTGACTGGCGCCGGCGTTGACGCACATGCCCTGGGACGAGAGCTGGGCGCCCGGCTGCGCCGCGATGCCGACGATGATCTCTTTCATTAAAGGATAAAGAGCGATTATGCGCCTATTGTTGACCCGTCCACGACCGGACTCTGAGAAGCTAGCTCGGGACCTAACGGCGCGCGGGATCTCGTCGGTCATAGAACCGCTTCTGAATATCATGGTGCATGAGGGCCCGTCGCTGGACACCACAGGAGTCGCGGCCCTCGCTTTTACCAGCGCGAACGGCGTCCACGCTTTCACGGAACGATCCTCGCGCCGTGATCTGGCCGTTTTCGCGGTTGGCGACGCAACCGCCCGCGCCGCTCGCGCCGCCGCGTTCAAAGACGTGCACTCGGCCATGGGCGACGTCGATGATCTGGCCCAGTTACTTACAAAGACCTTGTCTCCAAAAGCCGGGCCGATTCTACATCCGGCGGCAAACCAGGTGGCTGGCGATTTAGCGAGGCGCCTGACCAACGCCGGTTTTACCTACCGCCGCGAAGTCATCTACACGGCAGAAAAGGTGTCAAACCTAAGCACGGAGACGCGCGCCGCAATTGCGCGCGGCGATATCGATGGCGTTGTATTGATGTCGCCCAGAACCGGCCGGATCTTCACAGACTTAATGATCCGCTCTGAATTGGCGGATCGTGCGGCCTGTATGGCCGTCTTTTGCCTAAGCACAGCAGTTGCGGTTTCCACCAATGGCTTGCCTTGGTGCAGAGTCCAAACGGCCGCACGCCCTGAACAGGAGGCATTCATGGCATTGTTAACAGGACCCTAGTTAGGCAGTTTTGCACGCCGCCGATGCTGATCGTGCTGGGTTCATCGAAACGGATCTGATATAGCTCGTGCTTAGTCGTGCGATTCTCGCCGACAAACGTCGAAACGATGATCATTTAGACTAGAGGATCGGAATGGCAGAAATGGCCAAGCCGAAACCGCGAAAAAAGTCGACACCTCGAGAGACAGCCGCCAAGCCAATGGCCGAAGGCCGCGCCCGCACGGCAGCCAAGCCCAAGGAGTCTCAAGAGCCCGCCATCACGACTTCGCCTAAAACCGCTTATCAAGACACAGGAGGCGGCGGCGAGCACGTGAGCATCACCCCGCCGGCGCAGACCAAAAAGAGCGGCCGAGCATGGTTCCTCTCATTTTTCTTGTTAATCGTATTTGTCGGCGCCGGGCACCTCGCCTGGCCACTCTGGCAGCCTTATGTGATGACCTATGTGCCCGATGGTTTGAATATTGCATTGGCGGACTCGCGGGTCGACGGATTGACAACACGTATCGGTGAACTTGAATCTAAAACGAATACGCTGCGCCAGCGGGACGAGGTGATTGCACGCTTAGACGGTGAGCGCGAAAAGCTCCAGAAATCTCTGGCCGGTGTGCTGAAGCGTATTGAATCCCTGGAACATTCAATTGTCGACGTAAAGGAGATGGCAAAGGCAGCGGCAACGGTCGAAGAAGCGGCCGCGGCAAGCCACGGGCTTAAGGAGTTATACGAGCGTTTGGAAAAATTGGAAACAGTGCCAGTACAATCTGCTGAAACGACGTTTGCAAGCCGGCTAGACAAACTCGAAGAAGGTCAAATACTAGCGCAGGAGTTCTCCCAGCGGATCATCGAGCTTGAACAATTCGGTGCAAGTGCGAGGCGGGATTTTACGGAGACCCTGAACCAGCTCAATGTCTCGCGCCAGACCGTCCAGGCGCTTGAAGACCGCGTGGCCTCGGTCGAAGCCCGACCTGCTAGTGACAGACCTGGAACATCATCCGTAGTTATCCTGGCTGTCAGCGAACTGCGCGATGCGGTTCATCAGGGCCGTGCATATGTGATCGAATTGGAGGCGGTGAAAGCTGCCGTCGGCAACAGCCCCGCGATACTCAAGGCGCTGACAAGCCTCGACAAGCACGCTGCCAAGGGGATTGTCACGCTGTCTGATCTCCGTGAGGCATTTTCCAAGCTGGCTGGCACCATCGTTGCTGCTGACAGAGGCGCGCCGGGTGCCGGATGGATAGACCGAACATTGGGGCGAATATCATCATTGGTTAAATTTCGACGCATCGACGGGATGAGTGAAGCCAGCTCGACCGAATTCTTGGTCTCCCGAGCAGAGAAACATCTGGTGTCTAGCGACTTGGCCGCGGCTGTCCGCGCCGTCGAACGACTTGATAACATGGCAAAAGCTGCAGCATCGACATGGCTCTCAAACGCCAAAGCGCGGCTTAGCATTGAGCAAAGCCTGGACAGCCTGCGCGCCCATGCGGTCGTCATGCGACCGACCGTAAAAGGTTAAATCACCATGTGGCGTGTGCTTCGGTTTCTGGGACTTGTATTGGTCGCGACCGGCATCATGGCATGGCTCCTGGATCAGCCAGGATCCGTTTCCCTGGTTTGGCGGGGCTATAAAATTGAAACCTCAGTCGCACTCCTTACCACGACAATAGCAGCGATGGCCGCCACCGCGGCCATCGCATACCGAATATTTCTGGCGCTCTCGCGCGCTCCAGCGCAGATAGGCGAAGCCTGGCGAGGCCGGCGGCAGCAAAAGGGCTATCAGGCCCTTACGCGGGGCATGGTGGCCGTTGCAGCCGGGGACTCCGATGAAGCGCGCCGTCAG
>MDTG01330258.1_pt1 | contig 16651 bp, 9 predicted proteins | sample 811421 | NCBI WGS metagenome assembly MDTG01 (sample SAMN05326645, study PRJNA326480) | marine metagenome | isolation source: seawater | place: Pacific Ocean: South East | collected 2011
ATCTTCATTTTCATAATGAAAAAATTTACAAGTTTGAATATGATTTTTGGCAATATTGGAAGAAATCTGATGAGGAAAACGATCGGTTTTATAAAGACCTAAAAAAAATAGAAGATGAAGAAACTAAGATGTTAGTATGGAAACAAAGAAGCATTCCAGTTTACGAGGATGAAGTTAAATGTGTAGAGGATTTCTTTTATAAAAATGTTGAAGAAAATAAAAAGGCTAAAACTGATATTATTCAAGTATGATTTATGAAAATAGATTTAGACGTAAAGGAATAGAACTCCTACCCTTTTATCTAGATTAGTTTATTAGAATAAAAATTAAACCGGTTATTGTATTGTTTTAAATAAGGAATATCAATACTGAGTAATTAAAAAATTCTGATTATAAATTACTTTTTAAACACAGATAATAATATTATTTGTAAGTTAAATTAAATTTTTAAGTAGGTAATTTCACATGCCTTACATTTTCTTTTGCTTTGATCGATATCTGCAACACTAAAACGTTCTTGAATTTTTTCAAATATATCTAAACCTCTTCCTAATGTTATTTTCCAACCATTATCAGCTTTAATAAACCGATCATGATTATTTTCAAAACTAAAAGATAGATTGATACCAATACTCTTTACATTTAAAGACAACTCTTCCAAAGAAGCTTTAGAATCCTCTAAATATTCTTCATCGTTCCAGGTTACTAATTCAAGATTGATTTGATCTTCAGGGGCTTTATTATTTCCTAACATAATACAAAATTCTAATAAATTTTTAAACTGATAAAACATTCTTATATATGGATCTTGAAGTGTAATGTTTTTTGCTCCCTTAAGGTAATCTGCGAATAATTTTTTATAGGATATTCCTTTTTGATTATCATTCAGGATTTTCTGATGCGGATCTAAAACTAAAACTGGTCTCGGATCATGAGTTGAATATTCAATTTCAGCTTCCTCTTGATTTTCTAATTCAGCTTGGTAATTTAACTTTTCTAATGTTTCTGGAAAAACTTCTATGCCATTTGATACAATTGTGTATTTAAATTCAACTGGTTCATCTCTAAATGTTTCATCAATGATATACAATTGATCCTTTACCCGTTTACGGCCTTCAATACTAAAATTAAGCATTTCTATAACTTCAGCTTCACTTACTTCTTTATTAGGATATATAAGCTTGACAAGTCCAGAAAAAGATTTTCTAATTGCTGTTTTATCTCTAGTTGTTAGGGAGCCATCCAAATTTATATATTTGTCAAGAATAGAAGAATAATCATATTTTCGCATTTCTCTAAGTAGTTCTGCCAAATAATCAACTATAAAACCATATTCTGATGAAAAAACAGATGTTTTTAAAATACTTACTTCCCAGCCTGGGATATACATATGCATTCTATCTAAAAAAGCACCTTTCAAATAGCCTTCTGGTATAGACTCAAAAAGATGAGAATTCTTTAGCATATAAGGAACATTATGTTTTGTATTACCAACAAATGCCATAGATGCTGTTGCTTGATAGGTTTCTTTACCTCTATTAAAACTTTGGTTGGCCATATAGTTTTGCATGATCTTTACCAAATCACCATCTGTACGTTTTCCTCCTTTCTCTTGCTCAAACTCGTCTAAGGCAACAACATCCCAGTAGCCAACTAAACCAATTTTATTTCCTGTATTATTTACAAATAAACGTGCTTTAGACACATCACCTCCAGAAACTAAAACTCCATGTGGGGATAGTTCTGAAAATATATGCGACTTACCAGTTCCTTTTGGACCCAACTCAATAAAGTTATAATTGTTTTCTGTGTGGGGAATCAAACGCGATAATTGAATAAATTTATCTCGTCTGTTGAAGTGTTGAGGATTTAGCCCAATACTATGCATCATCAAATCAAGCCATTCATCTGAAGTAAATTCTTTTCTTAGCTGGGTATACTCTTCCAAATTCACATTAGATACCTGAATGGGTTTTATGTCGATAATAATCCAACGCATTTGTACATCATCTGCATGCGAATACCCAATATTTAAAATACACCAAACACCTCCACCACTTAATAACTTTGGGTTATCCATAACCATTTTATCAGCAATTGGGACTCCTTTAAGCCCTAAACTTGCAAACTCTGCCTCATAAATATTGGCCCTATCGTTTAGTGATACTGTAATTTTATCTATAATTTTATAACTTCCGCTGTCCCTAACTTTAGATTTTACAATTTCAGCATCAGAACGATGAACATAATTATCTTTGATAATATTTTTTACTTTTTCAATTCCTGAATTTATAATTTCATCATCATCAATAGCACAATATTGACCTAACAAATATTCTAATACATAAGCAGGTACTGGATTACTTCCCTTAACAATAGATGTAAGGTCTTTTCGAACTACTTTTCCTTCGAAATGTTTGATTATTTTTTCTTTTAGTTTCATTAAAAATCGTTTTGAATTAATGTATTATTTTGAATGCGCTCTTCTATCAATGGGTTCAACATATCATCGACATCAAATATTTTTAGTTTTAAAAAGGTCTCACTCACTGCTTCTGCAGCCAATGTCAGTTCTATTCTTGCCATACGCTCGCTAGGCGACTCTGAAGTGAAATTTAATTTTAATTGCTCTTCATTACTTACGACTTTTGAGTCCTTATACAAACTAATACTAAGGGTTCTTTCTTTTTTGGTTCCGGAAACATCTTGCTCTTGTAAGATGTTCAATTTTAAAATATTAGATACAATCTTCAGTGCGCCTTTGTTAATAAGTAATGGTGTTACCTTCTTAGTAACCTTTTCGCGTTTTCTTGAACTTTGAATAAGCGGCACTACCAATTCTTGTAAACTACCTCCACCATGAACAAACTGATGTCCAACACCCTGTTTCCTATACCGATTCACAGAAAAAGGAACAGTTACAAACAAATCATCCTTAAATTGGGTAGTTGCTGACAATGGGACAGTGTAACTTAATTCTTTTTCTGTTTCCTTGAGTGTTATAAAATAGCGGTTATGAGATTGAATCATATCAACACTCGGCAATTTCTCTTGATCCTTTTCTTTAGTTTTTTTATCATTATATAAAAAACCATGATCAGCAGTTACATATACTTTGGCAACATTGTAGGATCCATGTAAAAGCTTTACAAACCTTTTTAGCTCTAAAATAGCTTTATCAACAGCATCTACTGTCTGTCTTTCTGTAGGTCTTTTATCTCCAATTGCATCAATTACGTCATGATAAACGTAAACCACATCATTCTTAAAAATCTCTCGTATTTCAGGTCGACCCTTATCATCTAAAATATCGTATTGAATGGCGCTTGAACTTGGATTAGAATGCTTCAAAATATCACTTCTATTGGTACTTTTGGAAGACATCCCATGAATTTTTATATCTCCTTCATTAAACACCTTCTCTTTCCCAGGAAGTAACTGCGCCATTCCCACATTGGTTTTTGACGGAATAGAAGCCAGCATATAACGCATTTCTGCGGTATTTTTTGAATCGCCATGCATTTCGGATAATAATTCTTGTGCAGCTTCATAACGCAAGGCATCTGAAATAATGACCACGACTTTTTGATCGGCAGTTGCAATTTCTGTATCGTAGAAATCATATTGTTTGGGCACATTGATCTTGGAATAATCAAAATCAAAATGATTCAAACATTTTAGCCATTCTCTGTTAAGCATATCAGTATGCATCTCGTATGCTACATTAAGTGCCGTATGTATTTCGTCCAACCCAAAAGCTTTCGGAATTTCAGGAATGTCTAAATCCTCGTAGCTCGCAATCGCCCTGCGGTAACTACCATCAATTTTATAAAGCGTATTGGTATATAATTGGACATATTCTTCTGGTCTGTCTAAAATATAGGAGGATACGTCGCCAATGAGCTGGTGCATTTTGGCTACCTGAATCACATAGCGTAAACATGCTTTTACAGCGGCATCTAAATCTTGTTGTAAGCTGAGGGTTTCTAATTTTTTTATAATCTCTTTTGGAGATGACCCAATATGCGCTTGTATTTTGGTCAATACAGCCCAGATCATATCGGTATTGAACACAGCAAAATTAGCATCTTCCCCATAAAGGTCAATTAATTTTGCGCCCTTTATGTCCTCACTCACTTGTTGCAACAACTGATCAAAACTACTTTTTAAGGCTGAAATGCGGTCTACCCCTTGTAGCATCTGGTTAAGGCGTATAATTTGAGTTGTATCATTTATTTTAAACGCTTTATAAGGATCTGATGCATCAGCGCTAGCGATGGTTTGGGTTAACTTGTTGTATAAAACACTTCTTGCGACTTGTAATAAAGATTCTTGATTGATCTTTTGAATACTGTGCCCAGTAACTTCTTGAATGTGACGTACCATTTCTTCTTCAAAGTTTAAATCGCTTATTTTTTTGCTGACTTTTTGTAATGCGGCAGCTTCTTTTGGATCGGATGAGGTAACTAGTTTAGCCACTAATATTGGCCATGACTCAATACTTTTAAATTTTAAGAAGGACGAGACCAATCCTTTTTGTAAAGCCGGTTCTGTAAAATTAGCAGCATTTAATATGGGCTTACAAACATCCTGAACCCTCAGTAATTTTAATTCTTTCATGTATTTAGACACCAAGGCTTTCTGATGGCGTTGCAAACCATAGTCTTCCATAAAACCACCCACATTGTCTAATTGTAATTCTTTATTGGCAAGCAGTAAGCCCATAAATGGGAAGTTATGATAGGCTTCCTGGTTATTAGGATGTGCCATTGGGATATACAATACTACTTTTTGGTCTTTTAACTCACCTAATAATTTAACTTTTAAGCTAAATGGCGTGTTTTGCCAATATTCAATATGAATGTCAGATAAATCCAATCCTTTCATCTCTTCCAAATATTCCTGCTCCTCATCAAAGAAGAAGAGTATTCTAAGGTCTGAAAACCGTTGGAAATAGTCTTTTATTTTTTCTTCAATCATGCTTCTATTTTATTTTAGCTACGACACTTTCAAATAATTTATAATTTTCTTTTACGCCATCATCCAGATCAAAACTGATTTGTTGGTCGGCCACATTTTTAAGTTCCATATCGTATGCTTCGCATTCTTTTCTGTCATCTCTTAAAGTATCCAAACGTTTCGCTTCTTGGGTGTTTAGATTACTGGCATTGCCTTCCAAAACCATGATCTCGGTACGGATGTTTTTTATATGCTCCAACAAATAATTGGCTCTTATTTTTTCTACCGTAAAGGCATTCATGCGGTGCATGTATACCAATACTTGAAAGGCGCCTTTGGGTGAGGCAAACAACCAGTAAATAGGCTTTTTCTTGTACATTTTACAATGGTATTTGTAAAAGTCTTTCACCAAGAATTTCTCTAGGTCTTTGTCCAAGCAGTCTTGTATAAAGTTGATGTTCTCGGTGCGGGTTTCATGCCCCCAAATGGTATCTAATACCTGCTGAAACTGCTGTAAAACATCATCTGGGAAATTACAGTTTTTGCCCATAAGCGGCAGAATAGCATCTTCATCAATAATGACTTTGCCATTGTTATAGGTATAACTTGCTAACTCTTCTGCAGTTGGATTGGGATGTGCAATGTTTAAACCCGGTTGATCCAAACGGTAACGACCCATAAACAAACCAATAGCATAGGATATAAATTGTGAAATGACTTCACCTTTATCAATAGGTAATTCTATTGGATTGCCACCATTAGCTCTAAAGGTTTCTTCTAAAGCCTCGAGATCATTTTTATTTAGTTCTTCTTGTAAGATGGTAATGTCTTTTAAAGCCACTTCTGGTGTAAGCTCTTCTTGCAAGCCATAGATATCTATAAAAATGCGGTTGAGTTGTTCTTCATTAGCGTGTAGTTGAAAAAAGTCTTGGGTGACTTTTGCTTGCCAATGTTTAACCGCTTGTTCTAGAGCATTGGTTTCACTTAATAATGGGGATTGTGAAAAATACCAAGAGGTTTCACGATTATTCCAATCTTTTTTCGATGTATGAATAAGAGTTTTTGTAATTGAAATCACTTCTTCTTTTAAAATATGGTTTGGATAAATAACTGGAACCGCAGCAATATTCTCTACCTGGAAGCTTATTGTAGGGTTCAGGATTTTCAATATTGTTGATCCAACTCTTGATCCGATTATACTTTGAAAATAAAAAATGTCATCACTTTCGTTCGGAAATGCACTTGAACCATGAACATCCCATATAAAACCTTTCTCAAAATGTCTAGTATCGATATCACCAGAGGAAATATAAGACCATGAAAAGCATGGTTTAAAAAAGAAATTAGAAAATTGATGTTTACCTCTTGTAAAATTCCTTCCCTTTTTCTTAAAATTAACTAGTTTTTCTTGATTCCCGTACCATTTCCTCGTATTACCACCTTTATTGTAGGGAACCCATTTACCATTTTTTGGATCAAAATCAGAAATGTCAATTAGTTCTTTTTGAGAATCTTTATTATCAATTTCAAACCATTCTCTAACAAAAAATCCATTATTTCCAGTAATGATTCCTTGAAATAAAGTAGAGTAAAAACTGATGTTTTTTGATTTAAAAACTCTGACCATTTCTTCACTAATCCAATAAGCAATCGGACTTCCAGGTATTTTTGAGAAATTTACTTGAGGGATATTCAAAAATTCATTATCTCTCTTTAAGAAATGTTCCTCTTTTTCGTTAACATTTTTATAATCAACAAATCGATAATAAGTTGCTTTATCAATATCTTTTCCATTCTTTAGAACAAATGCTGTTGATTGAACCACTTCACCACTTAATTCTTCAAAAGTTCTGGGTCCCAAATGAAGCATGTTAACGATCCCATAATTATCCAAAATATGGTTTCTTAACTTTTCATAAGAAGATAAAAACATCCATGAATGCTGGTTTATCATACCCATTAATCCTTTATCAACATTCATTGCCAACGTGGATTCCATAAACACGGCGAACAAATCAGATTTAGAAAGAGGGTAATGTGCATTTACATAGTTCTTTAAATCTGTATTCATATTCTTCTGCCCCATATACGGTGGGTTTGCCACTACAGATGTGTATCTTTTCGTTAGCACCAGCAGAACAGGGATGTAAGGTTTCAGGTTTTGGTAAATGGATTCTATATTGAAATCGCGGTAATCTGTATGTTCTAGTTCTGTAAATCGTTTTTCTATAAATGTTCTGGCTGCTTCGCTTAGATTTAGCTTCATCACAGAGCCCAAGTTCTTGGCCTGTTTCATTAAGCGTAAAGCAGCTTCCAATTCATCTACATAATCTATTCCTTCAGCACCTAAAAAGTCTTTGACTTCTTGCTTGTTAAAATCCTGTGCTTCGGGCATAGCATAGACGTTGGGTAACCAGTCTTTTTGCCAAACATCAGGATAGACCTTGGCAGCTTTTAGTAATATTGCAAAGGTGGCTAGTTGTGCGGCTCGGTCGTCAATATCTAATCCATAGAGGTTGTTTGTTAGGATGCTTTCTACTGCCTCTTCTGGCGTGTAGTATTCTTCCATATACATTTGGTAGAAGAGCTCAAAGCCTTCTACTAAAATATGTCCAGAGCCTGCTGCTGGGTCTATTAAAGTGAGTTCTTCTACGTTGTTAATGAGAGCTTCTGTTTTACCGTCACTATCGTTCTCTACCAAATACTTCATTTGGCTTTTTAGTGGACTATTGGGGTGTTTGTCTAACCAGATTTTACCTGCGGTGTTTTCTACCATGTACTTTACAATCCAATTGGGTGTAAAGATTTGGGTTGCAGCAGGAATGTCTTTGGCTTCTGCTTTCTTGTTCTTTTTAAACAAGGCGAAGACCTCATCTTTCTTTTCAGAGATATAAAACTGATACAACCATCCAATGAGTTCTACTTCTTGGTAGTCTTCATCGTTAATGGAATCGGTGGTATTGAGTAAATGCAAAAAGCCTGCGTCTTGCAGCATGTTATCGGGCAATAACAACTCGGTATAATCATCTATTTTACCAAAAACACGATTCAGTGTTTTATGGTTGTGGCAATAGCCTATCAATAACAAGGCAAAGGCTTCTTGGTCTTTGGTATAATCGCCTATAATTTTTTGAAGACGTGTTTGCTCGGCAGTAGACAGAAAACCATAAGATCCTTGACGTGCTTTTTGCAGGATTACTGGAGTATGTTCCATGCCGGCAACATTATCCAGCTGGGGCTGCTCGTAGCCATTTTTCTGCATAATGCGCAGCGCCATCATCCTATTGAACCAAGTGTAGGCGGCTTCTTCCACCACTACTTCAATCCCTTTTTGTTGTACCGCCTGTTTTAAGGACTTCCAAAGCTGTGGCACATTAGCATCGTCAAACACCTCGCCTCTAAAGATATAACCACCTGAGAGTTTATTGGGTTGTTCCAACACATTACCTTTGGTATCAAACCCCCAATACAGCAGCTTTTTGGCAACGCCATCCATCAACAGGTTTCTAGATTCTTGTGCGAAGGTTTTGGTGCTCATTTATTTAAGGATAATAGTTTTGTTTTCAATGATTAATTTGGTCATGTCGTTTCGTAACTTTTCTAGATACTTTTCAAGTTCTTCGTTTGTGGTAATCACAGTTGCCGCTCTGGTTACATAATAAGATGCAGATTCTGCAACCTCTCCAGAGCCTGTTGTAGTGGCAGCTACAATTTTAGCAAGCTCTTTATTTTTAAAATCACTAATGCTTAGTTGTTTGTTTTGTAGATCCACTAGTGAAGTTAGATTATCGATTCCGTTTATGGTATAATCTCTATCTATGTACTTATCTTTAACTACCTTCTTTTGCGCTGCAAACGCATCCAATTCATTAAAAATATTTTCATAAGAAGATTTCACCTCGCTTTTAAGAGTATCTAAATACTCATCTAATGCTTTACTAACTTCATCATAAGCTTTTCTAACATGACGGAATTCGTTTCTTGGATCTTCTAGTGTTAAAAAATGATTGATTTTTTTAACTTTCTCTTTGACGTCGGCAGCCAAGAGTTTAAAATTCTCGTTGTTATCTCTAACAAAAAGTTTTATTTCACCAATTTGTGAAAGTGCTCTGGAGGCAAAATCTTCCATGCCTTTAGTACGATCAAATAGTTCCTTAGCACTTTCTTGGTATTCTGTAAAAGTAATAAAGAGTTTTTTTAAATCTCTAACCTGTATCCATTCATTGAGTTGATTAAATCCTTCTTTGAAACAGCTGCCAAAAGGATATTTACCAAAATAAGCAGTTTCCAAGTCTTGGTGTTTTTCTAATTTTTTCTTCAAGGCATCAATCAAATCTTCATACAAGATATTTTTATCTGTTGCAGCTGCTAAGGTCTCGTTAAAAATAGTTTTGTAGGCTATCACTACATTATCTAAAATAGACTGGTCTATTTCTTCACCATTAACTACTTCACATGAAGTTCGTTCAGCAGTTGATACCGCTTTGTTGATAAAGTCTACAATAGGAAAACGTTGTTGCCCTTTGTACACAAACTCACGCTTTTTCTTTTTAACCAAATTAATTATTACATCTAATACCGCTTCAAAACGCCAGCCAAAAGGTTCTTCGGCATATTTATTAATTAAATCATAAACGGTAATTTGATTGTTGTTGGCTGTAATAAAATCATTGACAGACTGTTCTGCGGGGGTTAGTGTCGGCATTAGTATTTGATTGTCTGCTGCAGATCTTTTTAAGTCCTGTTGATTTCGTGCATATTCTGTTGAAAGGTGATGGTATTTATAAATTCCTGAAAGGTGTAATTCTAATAGGTTTTTAACTCTTTCTGGAGCTGTTGTCCCATTCACTTGATGACTGTCTAAAATATTATTTTGTGAAATAAAGCGTGTTTCTTGGAATTTTTGTTTTAAAACTCCTTCTATTTTATCTTTTAATTCACTGTTGCGAATTTTAAAATTTTCATTAGTTCTTGCTCGATCACCCGTACCTCCTCCAGAAGTACTTAAGAAATACTTATTAGTTTTACAATACCAATCAAAATTTTTCCTAAATGCTTCGTCTTTATTGTACCACTCGTTAATACAAATCACTAAATCCTTTTTATTAAGGTCTAAGGCCTTTTGCTCTGTTGGTGTATTGTCTGTAAGTAAAACTGTTAAGTTAAAGTCACCATTTCTTAAAAAATCTTTTCCTTCAACGGCATAAGCAAGTTTAAAATCATTTTGACCAAAAGACACTTTAGCTCCAATTTTAACAAGGGGTCTAAAGAACTCATCAAAATAAGTAAGACGGTCTTCTAAGATAATTGTTTGATTTTTGATTAAATTTTGAACATCCATTTCATCTTCGTTAAAAAAGAAAAAGCTCCCTTTTTCCTCTCTAATGATACTTTCCTCAACCAATTTACTGAGCACTGTATCAATATCCTTTTGAAGTTGCATCTTATTTTGATCAATTTTATTCATTAATAAGACCGCAAGGTTTTCAATATTTGAAGGAAAAGTTTGTATTTGGGGCTCTAATAAATTAGAAATCATAAATAATACTTTGACTACTCGCTCTGCAAACTCATTATTTATAACATAGGGTAATTCTAAGGCATTTTGTATGGCTTTAGCTCCTCTATTAGTGAGATTTGTATGAAATTGCTTGTTGTAAAACGCATCAAAAGGCATAAAACCACCAACCTCTTCTTCAGCATGTTCTTTGGCAGTAAAATGTGTAATACCAAGAACAGACCGTTCATTGTCTTTTACTTCTTTTATAACAAACTGCAATTGCTGAAAAGCTTCAAAAACATGTGCAATTAATTTAAATTGATAGGGCACAAAAGGATACCCAACAATAAATTCATTCTCATCATTATAGCCTTTGTATAGATCGTGATTAATTTTGAATTGATTTTCTATGTAGTCTTTGTGTGCAGCATACATCTTACTCAATGCAGCAATACCGTTACTGTTCTTATCTAAAACTCTTCGTTGGGTAATGTATGAAGCATCGTTACTTTGTAGTGAAATACGTGTGTCAAAACGGCCTAAGATTTTACCAAACTCATCTTGAATATTTGTAACACCATCTGCTCCAGAAGAAACCTCGTCTAAGGTTTGTTGTGCAGTGCAGGCTATCCAAACTTGATTATTACAGTCATCACTGACACGCTCAATGATATTTTGAAAATTTAATAGAATTTCTTTGTTGGAGCCAACGTATTGTGAAACCTCATCTACTAAAAATAATAAGCGATAGTCCTTATCTTTTCCTTCTAAAAACTCTTGTAGCTCAGGAATTAAAGTTGCTTTTATACCAACCTTATAATTGTCTGGATTAGAAATTTTTGCATGCAAAGAAACCTTATCAATTGCCGGATGGAATTCTTTTGCAATGTCCAATATATCATTTAACTGAAAAGCTGCTGCATCAGCTGCGTCGGTTTCCCAATTAAAACCAGTTACTTCTTTTACTTTTGTTTTAAACTTTTCAAAAACACCTTTTTTATCCAACTGTTTTTCTAAGAGAACGGCTAAAGGAATGTCATTTGAATTATACCCTCTAAACTTATTGAACATATTTAAAAATATTCGAGTCAATCGTTCTTCTTCATTACCATCACCAGTTTCATCTTCTACATTAAACATGATATTATCACAATGCGATAAAGCCACCCTTTTTTGCAACAATTTTAAGTTACTATCAGTTATATTTTCATTTGCACCCGAAGCCATAGCATTATATCCCGCAACTGCCTTTTCAAATGCTGCAAAAGCAATGTCAGAAGTACTCATGTCTAATAAATAATGAACATACTTTATAAAATGAGATTTTCCAGAACCGTAATAGCCATTTACCCAAATTCCTGACTTACCAGAACGTTTATTTAAAACAGTATTTATTATTAGATATAATTTCTCAATAAGTTCGTCAGTAAACACATATTCCTCAATCTCTGCTTTTATGGTTTCTTTCTTTTTATCACTAACAACCACCGCTGGGTTAATTTCACGGTCAATTTTTCTATCGTATATTTCTTTTAATAACATATTTATGCGTTTATTAATTTTATTGCTCTGTATAAATTTTCGTCTTTTAATAAGCCAAAAAGGCTGTAATAATTTTTTGCTTCGCCGGGGTAAAACATAATAAGTTTAAATCCTTTAATGTATTTTTCAAAGTTGTTCATAAATCGACTTGCACGAATGTATGGATATGCATTCCCAAAACCCTTCACAAACACATAGGCTACTTCAAATGTACCAGCATTGTCAAGTTGGGTTTGTATTTTTTTATGTACATACTCTAAAAAACGAGGGTCATAGGCATCTTTTTCCAATGCTTTTTTTACTGCATCTGACTTCTCTAACTCATTTTTAATATAGAAATCAAACTTATTGCTTTTTGCAAATTTCTCTTGCTTCAAATATTCACAAAATATTTCAAAAAGATCAATAACCATGACATCTAAGTAATTATTTGGCCGGTGTAATCTGTTCTTAATGTCTAGTATTTCACGATCAATTTCATATTCCTTTTCCTCGTCATAGGTGTACATATAAGCGGGAAAAAAAAGATTTCCTGTTTCATGGTCTTGAAAGTCCTTATTTTCTAATTGTTTATATAATTCAGTAATTGACATATTTTAATTAATTTTTAAAACAGGCTTCCAAAAACCAAGATTCATTAACGTCATTAAAAAAATTCCAGAAATGATCATTTACTTTTGAAATATTAGTTGGTTTTTCTCCATCAAACAAGGCTGCATCTTTAAGAGCCTTTCTGTACTGTAAATTTATCTTATTAAATGTTGATTCAGACCATTTAGCGATATCTTCGTCGTTAGATGCTAACTCATCCAATCTCATTTGAAGGTCATAAGCATCTAATTTATTACCTGATTTAAACTTTTTCAAGGTCACCTCATAATGAAGATCTAATACAACAGGGTAAGTCTTCAAGCATAAATAAAAAAGAGCTAATTTTTGTTCATGTTCATGCCATCCAAAAAAATGACTCCAGAAATCTTCTGGTGCAAGATGGTATCTTCTTTTTATTTCAGAAATAATACGTTTTCTTGCAGAATTCGTGGCAATGCCAATTACATTATTTTGTTCCTCCTCAATAGTAATACCCTGTTCAAAGTTTTCACTTAACAGCATTACTTCCAAGGCAATGAACTCATTAAATAGTATACCTCCGGCAGTAAAATTGGCATCGTATTTTTTATTTTTTATTATCATATTTATTTAATGATTTTTATTTTCAAAAAACTATTGAAGCCCATCAAATTTTTGCTTCATTGTAGGGTTCCCATATGTTAACTTTTTAATGCTTAAATCATCTGCTTTATTGTTTGCTAAGCGTAAATTATTTTCAGAAGATAATAATCCAGCTTTTGTTTTCTCCAAATGAGAAATAGTTTTGTCGATTTCACTAATAGCAGTCATGAATTTACGACTTGCCAGATCAAAGTTTCTTGCGAAGCCTGTTTTAAATTCATTAATTTTATCCTCAAAATTAGTAATGTCAATATTTTGATTTCGCACCACGGCTAATTCAGCTTTATACTTTAAAGACTTCATTCCGGCATTACGCAATAAGCTTATCATAGAAATAAAAAATTGTGGTCTTATCACATACATCTTTTTGTATTTATGAGAAACATCTACAATTCCAGTATTATAAAACTCATTATCTGACTCTAACAAAGAAACCAATACGGCATATTCACAACCCTTATCTCTTCTGTCTTTATCTAGTTTAGCAAAGAAATCTTCATTTTTCTTTTTAGTAGCAGTTTCATCTCCTTCATTTTTCATTTCAAACATAATAGAAATGATTTCATTACCGTTGTGGTCTGATTCTTTGAAAACATAGTCTCCTTTTGTACCTTCTGATAAATCGTTATCTTTTTCGAAATAAGCATTTTGAAAGGCAGTTGCTCTTAATTTATTAAACTCGGTTTCACAATGTTGCTCCAAAGTTTCGCCAATCATTTTGGTAGAAAGTTTTTGTTTGAAGTCTTTTAAACGTTCAATTTCTTGATCTTTTAACTGTAAATCTTTAGCCACATGTTCTAGTTCTCTTATAAAATCTTCTTTTAAAGATTTTTCTTTAAGTTCCATTTCAGTATCCTTAGTATTTAAATTATTTAATAATTGATCTCTTTCTTTCTCTACGGATTTAACAGCATTAGAAAGTTCTAGTTGCTTTTCAGTATCTATTTTATCAAGTTTGGCCTCTAAAGAACTAATTGTCTCCTCATTTTTTGCAACTACTTGAATAAGCTCTGATTTACTTTTTTGAACTTGTACCTCAATTTCTCTTTGCTTATCAGCTAATTGTTGTTGATAGCTATTTATTAACTTCTGCTCAGCAATTTTAATAGAAGATTTTTTTTCATTTTCAGCCAGAGCTAATCTATTAGATAAATCTTCCTGAAATTGTTTATCTCTAACCTGCTTGACAATGTTGGCATAAACTGAATCATCAAATTTAAAAACTTCTTTACAATTTGGACAATTTATTGTTTCATTCTTTTTCATAACTAGTAATTTAAATTAATAATAGCACAAATATCAGCTTTAGATGTGTAATAGTATTGCACATCTTATTAATTATAATAGTTATTCATAGTCTCTGTACAACTTTTCATATATTCTATAACCTCTGAGGGTCCTAGTACTTCAACATCACTTCCAAATGCTAATATAGCTTGATACATTTCATAATTAGGTAATAAGTTTAAAATAATGGTTCGCATTTCAGGATCATTTCTATCGAGACGTTGACTTGCTCCGTGAATTGGTTTTGTAATTACATAAGGAATTCTTTTTACAGAGAACCTTAATTTGACATCTATAGTCTTTTTTTCATTTGGTTGAGAAACACCAATCATTTCGTCAAAATAGTCTGCCCAATCTACTTCATTAGGAATAATATCGTTAATGGTTTCAGATATATTAATAATCCTGTCTAAAGCTAAATTGGTAATCCCTGTATAATTCTCTGATTCCTCCAAACCAAATAAAAACCACCTATTATTATATTGCTTTAAATGATAGGGATGTATTCTTCGCAGTTTAGAATCAACCTCCTTAAAACTCTTATATTCTATTATTAATATTTTTTTACGAATAAGTTGATTATAAATTTCACCAACCCATGATTGACCTGAATAATCTCTATTATTTTGATAGCTAATTAAACCATTATAATCTTCATGAACAAGATTAAAAGCTGATTTTATACGCGGAAACAATTCATCTAACCAAAAAAAATCTTGACGATTACTATATCTAGATAAAATAGCCAGAGTTTCTCCCAATTGCTGCTGGTCTGTTTTGGATAATAACTGATTTCCAAGAGCTAAAGATGGATTTGAATATTTAAATATTGTTTTCTTACCATCAAATAATTTAGGAACAAATACTGGAAAATCATCAAAATCTATATTTGCACAATTTTCGTTTTCAATAGTTTCTCTAATATATTTAATATCATTTTGAATAGTCTTTCTTGAAACACTAATTTCCAATTTGGAAGCTATAGTCAGTATTAATTTATCTAAAGTAAATTGTCCTGTTCTAATAGAAAAACACTCATCCAAAATAGTAATACGCTTTTGAAAGTTTTTATTTTGTGGCATAGAATATTTTAAAACTAAATAGAATTTAAGGTATTGTGCAACTCATAATAACAAATATTTCAAATATAACAACTCTATGCAATTAGATTGCACACCTAAGTAATTATTTTGAAAAATAAAAGAGAATTAATTTTAAAAATAATTAACATATGAAAGCAGATAACCACATGAACTATTTAGCCCTAAATCAAAACATTTTAAACAAATCACTAGTGATAGGTAGGGGGTTTAAAGAGGGTGATTCTGAAACCCCAGCAACTTCATTTTGCGGATTTCAAGTGTACTTGAATGGAAAACATAAGATGCCTGAACATGAAAATCTTGATAAAGGATTTATTATTGGAAGTATGACACATCCCTATGCAATGATGGGAATGCCTAATTCAAGTGGTGAACTTAGTTATGAATTCTGGGTTACAGAAAAAGAATATATTATCATTGTTCGATTAAAGTTAGATGAGTTTGATTTTGGAGATTCCGAACCAGCAGCAGACATTTTATCTTTAGTGAAAAAAGATGAAATGCCTAAAACCATAGAAAAAAATAAAGAGAGCCATACAATTATATGTCAAGAAATGATGATGTGTCATTTAGAATCTTTATTTGAGTTTTATAAGAACTTAGAAGATCTAAACGAATGGTCGTTTGAAGATGACACCTTGTATTCACATATAAAATATTATTTTAAATTAAAAAATAACATAAAAGTAATTGATGATGAATTGAAAAATTCATTAATTAAAAAGAAATAGCTTACATTTCAAACTGATTAAGTCATTGAAAATTAAATTTATTCTTTTTAAAAAACAACGAATTATTTTTTTTCATTTTTTATATAGTTAAAGAATTAATAAAAAAAATCAGTAATACTGTTTTTATTATTTTATAAAATAATTTTCTTTCATTAAAATCAATTTAAAAAATTGAGTAAATATATTATCTCCTAAAATATATTTATATAAACTTTTCTCTTAGTTTCATCATATCAGCACTAATTTTTGAATCTATCACACGTGCATATATTTGTGTGGTTTTTATATTATTATGA